>Ga0182004_10001699_pt1 | contig 16483 bp, 6 predicted proteins | sample Sormic07211540_1_FD_120479 | JGI IMG/M metagenome (GOLD analysis project Ga0182004, IMG submission 120479) | Endophyte microbial communities from Sorghum bicolor roots, Mead, Nebraska, USA - 072115-40_1 MetaG | ecosystem: Host-associated > Plants > Roots > Unclassified | place: USA: Nebraska...
AATCGATAACATTTTTTTACAAAGGCAGAACATTGTCTATTGAACCTAAAATATTGTTTCCACTTAATAAAAGAAAATATTTTATCTTTATAAGATAAATATTCATTAATAAAATTTTATCTAAATATATTCATGTGTGATTTTATTCTGAAGAATTTGTTATAAGAAATTTAATTTTGCAATCAGAATTTAATTTATATCTCTAGTTTAGGAGTTATGACTTTTTCTAATTCGCTAAAACAATTTTGCATGCATAGGTGAGTGGGGCCTAGGTTGATGGGATAGCGTGTCATCGCGCAGTAAAAAAGACCACCAAAATGATGGAAGTTATGGATGGGTCCTCTCCATAATTTTTAGTTGTAGAGATAAATATTCATTAATAAAATTTTATCTAAATATATCCATGTGTGATCTTGTTTTGAAGGATTTGTTATGATAAATTTAATGGTGTAATCGGAATTTAATTTATATCTTCGGTTTAAAAGTTATGACTTTTTTAAATTCGCTCAAACAATTTTGCATGCATGGGGTGAGTGGGGCCTAGGTTGATGGGATAGCCTATCATGACTAAAAGGGATGGGAGTTGTGGCTTCACCATGTGTGTGGTAGATGGGTCCTTTTCATAATTTTTAGTTGTAGAGATTATAGATTAACTACGTTCAATTCGTCTCGCAAATTACATGTAACCTGGTGCTGGTGGTTAGGCCTTGTTTAGTTGGCGATTTTTTTGGTTTTGACTACCGTAGCATTTACGTTTGTAGTTAGTAATTATCGTCCAATTATATGTTAACTAGACTTAAAAGATTTGTCTCACAAATTAAAAGTAAATTGTACAATTAGTTATTTTTTATCTATATTTAATGGTCCATGCATCTGCCGTAGAAGATTCGATGTGATAGGAAATCTTTAAAAATTGGGCTTAGTGTTGATGCCATGCCAATGGTAGTACTGGATCCTATGGTCTAAAGTCGAACGACTAAACTTTAGTTTACTTTGAGGCTCTAAATAGTAGTTCTATAAATGCCATCTAAAGTTTAGTAAATCTTACAATAAAAATTTAGAACACACAGAAGGAAGTTAAAGTGGTCTTAAGTTTTAATGTTCAACTTTAATAAACTATAAAATTTAGTCCACATGAACTCAACCCCTTATCCATATTTGGATTAAATTTAAACTGTGACGAACTCAATAAACCGGACTCAGAAATCTCTACATCTGGACTAGGCCCGTTATTCGTCGGACTCTGTGTACCACTCGTTGGGCCAACTTGGATTCATCTTGCTGTTACGGGTCCAGCCCAACTACTCCTGATTAGTTCTGACCGGCCCAGCATCGTTGGGCCAATCGTTTTGGTACAGTGAATAATAGTTTTGTTATAGTGACAGTAGTTTTGTCTTTTTCTTTTAAGAATTTCTATTTATCATTCAGTTCTTTTTTAATTATTTCGGCTGAACCTTTTAAAAATCATAGGAAATCACAGAAAAATCATAAAATAAAAAATTTAATTTTGTTGGACTTCACATAAGTAGATCTATAGAATGAACATATAATATGGTATTCTTTAGTACAAAGTTTTTGTTATAAAGATTTTGTCTTTTTCTTTTTTATTTATTTTGGATAAATATTTAAAAAATCATAGTAAATTACAAAAAAATCATAAAATATAAAATCAAATTTTGTTAGACTCCACATGAGCATATCTACATAGTAAATATATAATTTGGTTTGCTTTAGTCTAATTTGTTTGTTGTAGCTTTAGATCTATGCTTTTCTCTAATTAATTGAAATAATTTATAGCTGCAACTTATATAACTATTTTGTTGGGCTAAAGAATAAATATATTATATGTTCATAGTGTATATATACTCAAGTGGAGTCTAAGAAAATTAGATTTATATTTTATAATTTTGCTATGATTTACTATGATTTTTCAAAGATTCATCCAAATAAAAAAAACCATCGTTATTGCAGCAAAACAACAATTCACTGTAGGAAACCATCTTCAGAACCGTTCTAGGGATGTAAAATGCATGGTTTAAAAAATTGAAGGAAATGGTTTGTCCAATTTCGGAGTTGTGAAAGAAAAAAAAGTAGACTTTTTCCCTTTTTTTTTTATTTTAGGCGACGAAGGATTTCTTAGAAACCGGACTCGGAAATCTCTAGCGCTGGATTAGGCCCGGTACTCGTTGAGCTCTGTGTAACGCGGCAAGAGTACCACTCGTTGGGCCAACTTGGATTCATCTTGCTGCTACGGGCCCAAAACAAAGAGCCCACCATCGTCAAGAAGCCCACCAGACAGTCGCTGCTTGGTGTGGTGTGGTGCGTCGAGCGGCGTCCGGCGTGGGCGCGTGGCGCGCACCGTGTCCCGAGGCAACGGTCACGTCGCGGCGCGGCCGCAGCCGGTTGGATCCGACCCCACATGTCATCCGCAGAAGAAAAAAAATCCATCCCCCGAGGCATTTCATTTCCTCGTGCATGTTGGTGCGCGCTGCTCTGCCGCCTCTCCGGTCTCGTCTTCCTCCTCCTCCTCCTCCCTGGCTTCCTTCTCTGCCACCTCCAACACCCCCAAAAATAATTTTAGCAGCACGCACGAGCGGATTTTTTTTTTTCCTCAACGAGACAACGAGAGAGAGGTGGGGAAAGCAAACCCTAGCTGGCCGAATTCCGCCGCGCGGGGCCGGCGCGCATTGCCCTCCCGCGACTCGCGCGCGCCGGAGCTGGGGCGGGCGGGCGGGTGCGTGCGTGGCGCGCCCGATCGCCGGGCGGTCGTGTCGTTAGCCGGCGCTGGCGGGTGGGCGCTGGGGCGGCGGCGGCGACAGCGGGCAGCACGGGGCCTCCCGGTCATCGCTGGCGCCGCCGCCGCGGCCTTCAAGCTGGCTGGCCGCGGGCAAACGCGCCGTCGGCTGGTCCCGGGCGTCGCGGACCAAGTGGACCCGGGGGCAGGCCGCCGCGGGAGACGGCGGCGGCGGCGGAGGCGGCGACGACGGTGGACGGAAGCGCAAGGGGATCGCGCTGTTCCGGAGGCTCTTCTACCGGAAGCCGCCGGATCGTCTCCTCGAGATCGCCGACCGCGTCTACGGTACGGTCTCCTCGCCCCGCGCCTGCTCTTCGATTGGGGGAATTTAGGGGTGTATGTGTGTGTGTGTGTGTGTGCAATCGGTGGTTCTATTGATTTTAGCACCGGAAATGCAGCTGCATTCTGTAATTTCACCCAGTGCGGGAACAAATTTCTCTGCATATTGTTTTCAGGCTTTCAGCTAATGAACATGTCTTCCTTGTGCATGCTGCGTTAGCTTACGGTGCCAGCATGATTTTGCGGCCCCATTCTAGTTTCGTCAGAGCTATGCTTCTCAAAAAGCAAGGGTTTGTTCTCAGTGTTCGACTGTTGCTGTAATTTTCCTTTGTTTATTATACTGCACTTTTGATAGTAACGTTGCTAGCAACCTTGTTGGCTTGTGCAGGTAGGATAGATTCTGAAGCTCCTATGTTATGCAGATCACTTTTGTGCTAAGTAATGTTATGTATTTATGGTCGATTAGTGTAACCTCCTTGTTTGAATATAGATGAGAAGCTGTGGCATTTAGTCTATGCCTAATATGATAATGCTTGCTCATCAACAACAACAATGCGATCATGTTGAATGGGAAGTGCATTTTGGTCTAAAATGCTGCTAAAATGTTTGTAAGACATGAGGCTTCACATGACTAGAGAACCAGAGATACTGATTGGCATCTTTGTGTTGTATTCAATTGTTTGCTGACGAGTTTTCAGTAGTGCAGTTAGGTGACTTCTTAGTAGTAGTAGTAGGACTAACAGGATAACTGTCATGCGTTTATGCTCTGAGTATGTAGGACCAAGGCTATCATGTTTTGATCTGATACTTCCATAGTCCCGTATCAGAAAATTTTCAACTGGTGGCTTCTAGCCTTGCACATACTGCTATGATGTTTACAGACATTGTCAAATTAAGTCTGACATTAATGTGCAATGATTGGCCTGTTTGTGCTTGCAGTATTTGATTGTTGCTTCTCGACAGAAACCATGGACCAATACAGATACAAGAATTACCTGGACAGCATTATTTTGCAGCTCCGTGAACAGTTTGCAGATTCTTCATTGATGGTACTCAACTTCAGAGATGAAGGAAGAAGTCTTATTTCAGGCATTTTCTCCAAGTACAACATTACAACCAAAGACTACCCTTGCAAGTATCTAGGATGCCCGTTACTTCCTTTGGATATCATTCTCCACTTCCTCAGGCTGAGTGAAAGGTGGCTTATGCTTGAAGGGCAGCAAAATATTCTGCTAATGCACTGTGAGAAAGATGGATGGCCAGTGTTGGCATTTATGCTTGCAGGTCTTCTTCTGTACAGGAAACAATATAATGGGGAGCAAAGAACTCTAGATATGGTGTACAAGCAAGCCCCTAAGGAGCTTCTTCAGATGCTAACCACATTGAATCCACAACCGTCTCATCTTCGATATCTTGGGTACATATGCAGAATGGATGATGACATAGGGTGGCCTACACAACCTATTCCTTTCACCTTGGATTGTATAATTCTTAGAGAAATTCCAAATTTTGATGGAGTCGGTGGTTGTCGGCCAATTGTTCGAGTATATGGGCAGGATATTCCAACAACTGACAAAAGGCATGGTGTCGTTTCACCACCATCAAAGGCCAAGAAACATATTAGGCGTTACAGACAGGTACCATCAAGCATATTTCTTATCTAAATGGTTCTGCTATTTATTCAAGTTACTCGTTAACTATTTTTGCAGGCAGATAATGCGCCAGCGAAGTTAAATGTCGGATCCTGCGTCCAAGGTGATGTTGTCCTTGAATGTCTGCATGTAGATGATGGCCAAGGAAATGAAAGGTTAATGTTTAGGGTGATGTTCAATACCTTTTTCATCCAGTCTCACATTTTACCATTAAACTTTGAGGACATCGATGTCCCTTGGGATGCCGATTACCAGTTCACAAAGAACTTCAAAGCAGAGGTAGGCCATGATTTCTCATGTATGCATGTGGCAATTTGTCACCAAATACAATGTTAATTGTGGGTGCATGTCTCAACCAGGTACTCTTTTCAGAGTTTGATGCTGAGTCTGATGCGTCCACTGAAGTAGCACCTGATTATGATTATGGCTATGATGATGATGATTATGATATGGATGTTGCCTCTACTGACGAGTTCTTTGAAGCAGAAGAACTCTTCAGTAATACTGATTCGCAAGAAGGAAATAAGGATGCTGATACTCTTTCTATAGCCTCTACAGATTATACCTCAACTCCAAGTGCCGAACGTTGGAAAAACTCACCGTTTTCCAACTTTGAGCTGAATATTGGCATTGATGGATCACGAGACAATAAAGCAGATAACTTGGGCTTGTCGTTAGAAACAGTAAATGACGGAAAGACATGCACATCCACTGAAGCCAATACTATGCTCAACAATGAGACTGCAGTTGTGAAGTCAACTTTGTCAGCTACAACAGATGGAGACGCAGATAGCGACATCTCAAGTTCTACCTATAAAGAGGATGGGTGCATGTTTGAAAAAGGTAGTTCCAAGCAGGATATAAGGATGGGCTCCAATCAAGACTTGAGTCAAATTGATAATGTGTTGGTTAAGGAGGTGATTATACTAGAAACTAATAGTCCTCAGGACATACAGATGATCAAAGAGGTCATCATATCTGAAGTTACAACTCCCAAACAGTTGGTAGAGGGGAATATGATGGAAACTGAATTAGATGAGGCAGTCCACGATTCAGAAAGCACTGCATTGGGAGAAGCTGAGGGTACAAGACGGCTTAATATGTTTTGCAAACAGGATGAGGGACACAGTGTGCAAGATGAATATGCTGCTTATGAAAATGGCATAGTGATTGAACAAGAAGAAAGCAGCAACAAAGAAAAACTTACCATGACAGACACAAATTCACAAGTGAGTGAGCCCAAAGATGAGAATAATGGGTTGGAGCTTCCATTATCAGGGATACCGCATCTTCACAGCTCAAGCACTTCTTCAGATCTAAGTTCTGCCATGGAAAATATTGATCAGCTTCATGGTTGCAGTAGTAATGGCACTGTAGAACAAAGGGCGGGAATTGACGCATCATTTTCCAGCTCCAGGAGCCAGTCTTCTAATATCTCTTGTGCAAACATTCTACCAGAAGAATCTAACTTGACAATAAACCATGCTTCAACTTCTGTGAATGCAAATACAGATACAACCGACTCATCTCGACTGGTGCTAAAGAAAAAACCTTTTCTACCATTGGCAACATCTAGTCTTTTTTCTCCATCATCTCCCAGGCGCAATCTGCTTCGCGCAGCATCCACAGATCTGTCCTTTTTTTCTCCATCACAAACAGAATCTAAGCAGAACTCCGTTACTTCTACAAGTGGAAGGGATGATTCAGATACATCTTCTGTGCTTCCACCATCTCAACTCTACACAGCCCTGGGATCATCATCCAAAATGTCTCTAGTACATCCTACTCTGCGACCAATAAGAACGGTCTCATCTCTACCATCATTCTCATCTCTACCATCATTATCATTTGACGCATACTTAGAGATGTCAATGTCTTCTTCAAGATCACCCAAACACCAAGAGCATGTTAGACCTCCCTCAATACCACCACATCAATATCTTCACCCACCAATGACAGAGGAAAAGGATGTACATTCAGGTAGTCTAACTTTGCTTGCTTCCAACCAATATGCCCCTCAACCCCCACACCCACCTCCACATGATTCTTGCACCCAAAGTTATTCAAGCACCCTAATATCCGAACATGAACAAATAAGAGCTGATGGATCTTGTTCCTTCAGTCCAGGTTGTAGACAAACTGTTCTCAACTTAGGTGATTCCTCACTAACTTCGCACTCTAAAAGTAGTATAGCTGCAACAGAATGTCCCTTAGGAGCCTCTGATTTTGTAGACGAGGAAGTACCAAGTAGACCTAATATAGTAACTGCCATGGATATCCCAGTTACCAATGAAGATACAAATTCTTTGTTGCACATGACTTGTTCTCCACCTCCCAAAACATCACAACATGGTGAAGAACCACCACCGCCACCACCTTTGCCTCCAGTACCACCACCATCACAATTACCACTGCCAACTATATGTTGTGATAGTGGATCAGTTCCACTGGTATACTCAAATCCATCTTCAGATTGTCCATATAAAGAACCAGCAATGCTACAAGAACACAAATATGCTGTTCCACCTACTTCTCTCGAAGGACATGAAGCAAGTGAAGTTCGATTGCTGCAATCTGATATTACTGTTGAATTATCTTCATCAGAACATTCTGGATATACAGTTCAGCATGTTTTTGGAAGCACCGAAGATACAATTTCAAATATCTCATCCTCTATACCTGCAGCACCTCCATATCCAACGTTTCATATTGTAACAGATAATTCCTCAGGTTCAATATCTGCAGAGCAAGTAAATTGTGAGCAGCCTTTAGATCAAACAACATTATCCATTCATTTGAGGCCATTCAAGGTGGAGATATCACAAAGTGAAACAATCAACGGAGTCTTGGCCTCTATAACTGATGAAGAAGAACATGGAGGCATTCCAGTTCCACCGTCGCCACAAAAGTTGCCTCAGCCTAGAGAACATATGAAACCTCCATCTCCACCTCCTCCTCCACCACGACCACCACCTTGTCATGCAACACCTGTACCTTCTTTATGTTTATCTTCAAATCCACCTTCTCCAAGAGAACGTTATGAGAATCCACCTTCTGCTTCCTCTCCACCTTTTCCAAGAGAATCATTCGTTGCTCTACCTCCAGCTCCACTCCCTAACCATCCATCTCTTTGTGGAGAACATATTAATCCATCTCCACCTCCACCTCCTCCAGAAGTACTTTGTCCGCCTCCTAGAACGAGTGAAGTTTTGTCTCAACCTGAGGGTGGACAATCGATACTGCAAGCTTCTCTTGTTGAAGTTACTAAAGAAATCCCACCTCCTCTCCTTCCCCCTGAAGAACAAAGGCGATCTCCATTGTCTACTCTTTGTGGAGGAATTGTGAATATTCCATCACCTCCACCTCCTCCACCAATTGGATTTCACAGTGGAAATTTGTCATTCCTCCAACCTACCAGAGAATCTGAAAGTCCTTCACACCTGCCACCGCCATCGCCACCACTATCTTCCAATGGACACATAGGAGATCCTCCTCCTCCTCCACCACCACCACCACCACCTATGAGTGTATTTGTAGAGGCTCCGATCCTGTTGCCACCTGAAACAGTATGTGGAGGGGCTCCACCACCTCCTGGAGGACATGTAGGGCCTCCACCACCACCGCCACCTCCAGGGGAATGTGCATGGGCTCTGCCACCTCCCAAAGCATGTGTAGGGGCTCCCCCTCCACCGCCGCCTCCTGGAGGATATGCAGAAGCTCTAATGCCGCCACCACCACCTCCCGGAGGACATGTAGGGGCTCCACCACCACCGCCACCTCCCGGGGGATATGCAGGAGCTCCACCACCGCCACCACCTCCTGGAGGATATGCAGGAGCTCCACCACCGCCTCCACCTCCTGGAGGATATGCAGGAGCTCCACCACCACCACCACCTCCTGGAGGAGCTCCACCACCACCGCCTCCATATGGAGGAATTGGAGGAGTTCCTCCTCCACCACCACCCTTTGGTGGGCTAGGGGGAACTCCACCGCCTCCACCTCCAGCAGGGTTCCGAGGTGGAGCTCCAGCACCACCTCCTCCTCCTGGAGGTCATGGAGGTCCGCCACCACCTCCTCCTAGAGGACATGGAGGAGTAGGTGGTCCCCCTCCCCCTCCTGGTGCACCTTCTCCACCAATGCCTCCTGGAATGCCTGGTGGCCCCCCTCCTCCTCCAGGTGGAAGAGGGATGCCTACTCCACCTGGTGGAAGAGGACATGGCCTTGCTCGCGCTTTAGGCCCAACATTACAAAGTGCAGTACGAAGGTCATCTCTAAAACCACTACATTGGGTCAAAGTAACAAGGGCAATGCAAGGAAGCTTGTGGGCAGAGCTACAAAAACAAGTGGAAGCTAATAGGTACTATCAACTATCCAATAGTTTCTCCACTTTTTAATTATATTCATAATGGAAAAGGCTCTGATGATAAATGTCATCATGAACTTAATTCGATTCCCACATATTTACTTAATTTGAATCCCATATTCTTTTTACTGATTGTAGATTCCAGTGGATTCCATGTATATTTCTCATCTGATTACTATGCTAACTGGTAATATGATCAATGCAGCCGTGCTGAATTCGATGTCAATGAACTGGAGTCTCTGTTTACCATTGCTCCAAAGACAAAAGCTGGCTCAAAATCAGAAGGCCGTGGAAAATCTCTTGGAACAAAATCTGATAAAGTTCAACTGGTAATTTACTAAGCACGATAGACAAGTCAATAGCCAATCTTGAGTTTCATGTACTTCCTTTTTTTTGTTAACAATTGTGTGGAAGTTTATTTCCTTATATAAGTTTGTTTCCCTTTTGGTTAATTACTTTTGTAACCAACCAGCATTGCATGGTCTACGATACCGCATAATACATGTAAGGTTATGCTCAGATCCTAAACAGGCTAAACTAAGACCACCCTGCCAAGTTTCTCCCAGTGACCTGAGTCATAGAAAAGTGTGCGAATATGCCAAAAAAGTCTCGAATATGAAGGAGATGTGCATATCATTGCGTTAAGAAGAAGAGAACTTCAAGAGCCTTTTTCCTGGCCTAAACTTGTTTTTTTGTTCATTTGGTGTAAATAAGTCAATTTCAACAATATTGGAGTATCCATGCCAATTATGAGTTATGATTAATGGATATTTTATTCTATTGCATCTTCTATTCCTAGGGGTTAAGATAGATATGCATGAAAAGTCTAGCCCATGCTTCTTTTAGTGGTGACTGTGGATTCCATATTTACAGTCCATTTTAATACTTTAGCTCAAAATATATCTTTTTGGCACTAACGTGCTGGCATTAAAGTTGTTTTTTTTTAAAAAAAAGTGTTTCGTGGCAATATAAATCCTTTATGTGTGTTATTATTTTATTTAAAATTCAGTTTGTCTTTGAAAAATCCACAGATCGATCTAAGACGGGCCAATAACACAGAGATCATGTTGACAAAAATCAAAATGCCGCTCCCTGATATGATGGTAAGTATATTTTGACCAGAAATGTGTCTATGCCGCTTTGCATTCTTGAATGACATGGAATATGTCATAGTTTGAATGGAAAGCACATTGATTGTTTGCAATTTTTGAAGCATATAAATTACATGATATCAGTGCAGGGCCAATTCCATCAATTGCATGAGTTCCTTGTAAATAGTGTTGAAGCTTCCTGTGAACATTTATCATGGCAATTATTTCTCTTTCATAGAAATACATGAATCTTGATACTCATAGAAGATCCAATGTAGTTATCATTAAACAGTTTTGTTGAAGTGAAAGCATTAATAAGTTTTTTGGGGGAATTTTTGCTTGTCTCACTAATTTCTTCATTGATAAATTACAAGTGGGGCAGGTAGAAAAAACAAAATGACAGTATGTTTAGTGGCAAGAAAGGGAGTTCCTACAATCCTACCTCACTTTTAGAATTGCTGTGTTGGTTAGATGTGGATAAAATAACTGCATTTTTTTCTTTTTTTTTCCATGATGGCAAAAACCAAATTTCATTACTTCCACAGCAATAAAATTGCAAGCATGGTTAGACTAAATAACTGCATTGTGGCTGCATTTTTTTCTCCCAGTCAGTCTGCATGTCTGCCTTGAATTGAAGATGCATTTTGTATATGGTTGCAATATGGTTCGTCATCACACTTACTACTTTGACCAGATCCTACACAGTTATAAACAATTTAACAATCTAACAAAATTGTTGTAAAGTCATCAGCTTGTTTAAGTCAGAATCACCTGTTTTTCGTGAGTTTTACTCACTCATAATTAAAGCTGCTTCATTTACGACAGTCTTCTCCCTAATTTTTTGTGGGAAATTTAGACAGAAATTAACCCCAAATTTGTGACTACTAGTCAAGTAAGTTTTGAAGTACATGCTTATATTTACTTTCTCTACTTATAACAGAGTGCTGCTCTAGCTTTGGATGATTCAGTTTTGGATGCTGATCAGATTGAAAATCTCATAAAATTTTGCCCAACAAAAGAGGAGATGGAACTTCTAAAGGTTGTTTTGAATTAATATCTAAATTTTCCAAATGTTTGAACCATTTTCTTCCCTAAATCTTGCAAAAATAAGGTCAATTATTTTGCACATTTTTTCCATCAGAACTACAGTGGGGACAAGGAAGCTCTTGGAAAGTGTGAGCATGTAAGCATCCATATTTTGTTTTGTAGAGAAACCCCGATGTCATATACATGTTTATATATATTTTTTCTAAGGATACAAATGTATACTGGAGTATTGCATAATTATTAAAAATCTTAAAATACCTGTTTTCCTTCAATTTACCTTGCTGCCTTCCATCTGCAGTTCTTTCTAGAGTTAATGAAGGTGCCAAGGGTTGAATCTAAGCTTAAGATATTCGCTTTCAAGATTCAGTTTCAATCTCAGGTCATATGCTGGTAACTTTTTGGTATTTTGATCATTGAGATGTTCATGGATTTTCACCATCCAACTTTCTTCTTTTCCTCTTAGATTAGGGATGTTAGAAAGAATTTGCAGACTGTGTCATCTGCTTGTGAGGAGGTACACATTTTCCTGAATTTTTATTTTTACATTTGGTATCCATGTTCATCATGAGAGAACTCATCACTGATATGCCATTCAGCTCAGAAGCTCTGAGAAGTTGAAGGTTATCATGAAGAACATTCTGTTAATTGGGAATACATTAAATCAAGGCACACCAAGGGGTAATGGACTTTCGCTTGTTGATGTTGTAAATATCTTTAAACTTAATTTTCTGCATATATCTGTTGGCCACTAAATAGAATATCTTCAGGCTCTGTTGGCCACTAAATAGGTTTACTTGCTATTATATTTTCTATTAGAAAGTAATATTCTTGCTATTTCATTGCAGGCCAGGCTGTTGGTTTTCGCTTGGACAGCCTCCTAAAACTTATAGAGACCCGTGCCACTAGTGGTAGAATGACATTAATGCACTTTCTATGTAAGGTATGTAGAGAACTGAAATCCAAAATTTGAATAACAGGAAATTAGCATGCATTCAAAAGATAATGTTCACATGGACCTTTTGTATTTTTTCTATACATCCATGTGTTACAAATGAGCCTAGGATGGTTGAGGGTGTGGATGTAAGCCTATATACCACCCAAGTTTGAGTCCTCATCGATGCAAATTTATCCTATTTTCTTCTTCATATAAAACTGCCTAGTTCCTGCTAGGTTGGCCTAGTTTTTCTGTTTTATTTTCCTGGTGATGCATGTGTTGAGCCATGTTCCATAACAAAACAAAGACACTGGATTTGTGATCTTCCCAACTTTGCTTGTACAACTACACATGCATCTTCCATTCCCAAATCCTTCTCTTCTATTATTTATCATGGACAAGCACATGCACAAAGAAGGCCTGCTGGGCTAAAGGTGAAAGAGACAGTTTTGACATTACACAATTGGACGTAACACCCAAGGGGTATTGTTAATTAGGAAACTGAAAGTAATGGCAAAAACAAGATGGAAGGTAAAAAGAGGAGTTGTGAATCAAAAGATGCATTTTAGTGATAAAAAAGACCATATTAGAAGTAGAAAATGAAACTGTTATTTTTTTCTTTTGCCATTTCATATTGAATGGTATATTTCATATTCTGAGATATCTGTTTTCATATTTAAAGTTGAGCTTTTTGCAGAATCTTTTATTGCATCATCTCTTATGTAATCTAAATTTTGGATTCTTTATGGTCATTGATACCATTTTCCTATGGTAATACCTTAGCGGATGGTAGCGCGGAATATGTTGGGAAGATATCTTGTCAATGACTGCTTATTTCTCATCGGTACAGTTTTCTTCAGAACTTAATGACTGGTTTAAATGTACTTCAGTCCCTTGCAGAGAAGTCACCGGAAGTAATGGATTTTCATGAGGATCTTGTCAACTTGGAAGCTTCTTCAAAGGTAATTTGCTTCTCTGACTAATATGGATAATCTTTCCTGACAGAATTTGTTAAGTATTATGGAGTTACTGTAAACAGTTGCAACTAAAAGCATTGGCGGAGGAGCAGCTGGCAGTTGTAAAGGGGCTGGAAAAAGTTGAACAGGAGCTAACTGCTTCAGAGAGTGATGGGCCGGTTTCTGATGTTTTCCGTAAGGTATATTGTCATAACTTTTTGTGCTGTTTAGAGTTCCTTCTCTATTTGAAATGTTTCTGGTGGCCAGTATTTTGTAGTTTTGGTTGTGTCATCATGTATCCTTAATGTTTGCTTAAAAGATTGAGCCTTTGATTAGTTATCTACTCGTTGAATGCAATGTAGACTTTAAAGGAGTTCATTGATTGTTCCAGTGCTGATGTACGCTCCCTATCAGCATTCTACTCTGAAGTAGTAAGTCATTTGTCATCATCCATGCTTCCATTATGAACACTTTGTGCTTTAGATTTGCCCCTTTTAACTTATTCACTGCTTACAGGGTAAAAGCGCAGATGCACTTGCTCTTTATTTTGGAGAAGACCCTGCAAAATTTCCTTTTGAGCAAGGTAATATTCATGCCAATAGATCCATGGAAATGGTTTACCTTAGGTGTTAAAGGATATTTTTCATGGATGAAAATGGTTTTATTCCATTTTTAACTGAATCCATCGAAATGGTTTTTATTCCATTGACTATGGTGGTAAAGCTGTGATCCAGATAACATGCTTTTATCATTGACACTTCTGGATTCCAGTACAAAGCGGTGGCAGTAGCCTGCACCTCCTTTCAGTTTGTTTTATGCATCAACACACTTCTGTTAATGAAAAACTACATTGACACTTGAACTGGAAGTCAGCGTTCCAGAAATTGCTTCAGAGACTTTAGTATTCTCCTAGCATACAATTCAGGCAGGGGCTAAGCATCTTGCTGGGCTGGGATGGGCATTCAGCACATCTGATGCAGGGGTGGCTCGCACTAGACTGTAATCACAGTGCTAGGCTTATCTGGTTTCTCTTGTTGACAGTATAAGCTCCTGATGTACTCTCTCGTCGAGTGTGTGCCGATTCTGCTTGTGTTGTAAGCTTTAAAATATAGTTGTTCTTAAAAGACATACAGCTCTCTTGCGTATTCTCTAAAAAGGAGCCCTAGCCAGCAGAAGGCGTGAGCATTTAATCTATCCCAGCTGGAGTATTGTCAATATTGTCCAAGCTACTCCAATAGACCAGTCTGTGGTGATTTGAGCTTGTTCCCAGTTCCCTCCATATAAAGCCATACATTTCATAGTTACCGGGAACCACTGAACCAGGCTCTTTGCAGCCTTATTAACACTGGTTGGGACTACCATTTACATAAACCTGTGATTTACTCGTCTGACTTCCTTCTGAGCTGCACCAATACTAAAGCCTGGTCTTTATTAGTGTCTTGTAGTTTTTTTACTTTTGTCGGTGGTTTTGCTTTGCCACATCCTGTATTTTAGACAGTCAATATGGCAAATAGGTATCTGTGAAACGAGTTGTCAATGTGATGTGGTTGCAAAAGGGTTTTGCCGGTTTTCTCCCCCCCCCCTCCCCCCCAAAAAAAACTGTGTCTTAGTTATGACATTGTACCATAGTTATTATAGTTATTTGGAGGAAGTTTAGCGCACCCCTTAGTTGTAAGGCTTTTGTTTCCGGTGGGCCTATTCTCTTTGTCTGATAATACCACAGTGAAGCAAAAGTTTTCCCCTTTCAATAAAAAAAACTGTGAACTACATCAGTTGTTTTGATGTGATTTTCTACTTGCTTTAGCTTCGATCCATTCTTTCTTTTTCCTTTTTTCTAAATGCATTAGCAGTGTACTGCTTGGGTTTCCTGAGCTACAAACAAAGCACACATCTGTGGTTTTACAATCCTTATTAGTTCTGACTAATCTTTAAAACATTTGCAGTTGCTACAACTCTTCTGACCTTTGTGGGGTTGTTTCGGAAAGCTCATGATGAGAACCTCAAGCAAATTGAGGCTGAGAAGAAGAAAGCCCAGAAAGAAGCTGAAAAAGAGGCAAACCCAGACAAAACTCCTGTAAAATCAAAAAATGGGAATGCAGATAAATCACCAAGATCACCTTCCTTCAAATGACATACAGCAAAAGTTCACATGGTCATCAGTTCTTCCTAAACGAATGCCTGCCTTTGCTGGCCTGGGCACAATTTCGCAAGCATAAATAGTATACAAGATCCATAAATTCCTTGTGGACAACTCATGCTTACAAGACAAGGTAACAAATAGTATTTCTTTCATATATGTGTAATGTTCTGTTCAAACAGAGGAATTATTTATACTTGTCAGTACCACCCTAACATATAGTCACTTCCTTTTTTTTTCCAGATGCTTATGGTTCAACATCCATGCATGTATCTCATGACACTGTACAAAGCTCACCCCATACAAAATTAGGTTCTTCTGTACAAAATCCATACTAGGATCTTTCTTTTTTTTCCCCTTCTGTTTATACTAGCAGCAGGAGTAGGTCAGTGTTTATAAACTAGAAATAGGAGTGTATAGCCATAGAAAAGAATTAGTGATCAGTAGAAGGTCAGAAGCAATAGAAAAGGATTAGTGCTACCACAGGCAGGTCGCTAAACAGGGTAAAGATGAGTATATAGTCATGTTCTTTGACATCTTGACTAGAGCAAAGTGTTTGTGCATGACGCCTGTCACAAGTGTCTCGAGATCAACTAAAACTGGGTCAAAATGTGAGCTTCAGTGTCAAGAAAAAAAGGGTCACCTGTTGCTTATTTGCATTGCGTTGCTTTCTCAATTCTTTCGCACCTTCTCCTATAATCGATGTTATGGTTTTCATGACACTAGTTTCTGTTGTAGATAGAAATAGAAAACAGTGCCACTAGGACTGTAATGATGTAAACTCCATACATCTGACGGTCTATTTCTGTTTAGAATCGGAAATGAAAAGGAAAATTTGGCTGATAACCTGTACAGAGGGAAATACTCTCAACTCTCTGATATCAAGAAGAGGGTTTTCTTCAGACTCTCTAATACTTGGTAATTCTCTATTTTGCATGTGTGACATTTAGGCATGGTTAGAAAACCTCTGCATCTGTGACACAATAGTTGTATTTAAGTTAGGCAAAAAACAGGATGATCATACATGTGCAGAAATGCATATATTGCTTGTCCAATCACGACTGTCTCAGTCGGGGATGGCATGACCTGCTCGTTTTGGCATGATGTCTGGGTAGATGATGAACCTTTGGCCGATCGTTTCCCCGCGCTGTTTTCACACTGCACAGACAAGTCCTCCACTCTGAGCTCAGTGAAAGCCTCTGGCATCCACTCATTGGTACCTAGGCTCTC
>Ga0182004_10001700_pt1 | contig 16474 bp, 7 predicted proteins | sample Sormic07211540_1_FD_120479 | JGI IMG/M metagenome (GOLD analysis project Ga0182004, IMG submission 120479) | Endophyte microbial communities from Sorghum bicolor roots, Mead, Nebraska, USA - 072115-40_1 MetaG | ecosystem: Host-associated > Plants > Roots > Unclassified | place: USA: Nebraska...
CAGAATTGGTTGTCGAAGCAAATCTAGCAGCGATCAGACAGCTTCTCTGGCCTACGACCGGAAGACACGGCACGCACACATGCCAGCTCCGCTCTTGTCGGGGGCCGGCGTCCACGTGGCGCGCCGCCGCACATGCCCCTTGGCCTGTCCTGTCCCGCCTCCCGCGCCCTCCCTCCCTTGTGTCTGAACCCCAAAGAGAGAAAGAGAGACGGCCGGCGAATCGAACGCGCGTGAGCGTGGGTCGTCTTCGCATGGGCACCATCTGACGGCCGCGGGAGCGCGGTGCCGACGACTCCGCTTCCGCTCCCGGGCGGCGGCGGTGTCCACGCGGCGCGCCCCGGTTGGGCCGGCGTCCTTGGCGTTTGTTAGCTCTGTTCCGGCACAAGGCTCCCCGAGATTCCGCGCACACATGAGTGAGGGTGAGGTGAGTACAGGATGATTATGATGGCATGGCGGGCGATGCCGATGCCGATGCGCTCCTCTCTCTCTCTCTCTCTAGCCGTCTCCTACATATTCCTCCTCTCTCTCTCTATCTCTGTCTCTCCGCCCAGCTTTCGAACGCGACACTCATCGCAGCACATTCCCGTCAGGCCGGAATCCGCCTCGGGCTTCGCCGAAATCCTACGCTACCTTCTCCTCCTCGCCCCGGCCCCGAGCGCACCAGATTCACACCGCGCCGTGCGGCAGGCAGCTTGCCTCTAGCTAGCCGCAAGCTGCAGCGGACGTGCGTGCGTGTGCCTGCGCGAGCTGCTTGCTAGCTAGTTGCAGCTCGAGCTGCTAGCTGTTTCTCGCGCGGCGAACCACCAGCTGCGCGGTGATCGACAAGCCGGCCCCGGCCGCGGGGAGATAGCTAGGAGGCCGAGGGACATCACACAAGCAGGCAGGCCACGCGATCGATGAGCATGTTCGAGGGGATGGAGAGGGCCGGGTACGGCGGCGCTGGGCCGATGGGCGGGGTGGTGCTGTCGCGGGACCCCAAGCCGCGGCTGCGGTGGACGCCCGACCTGCACGAGCGCTTCGTCGAGGCCGTCACCAAGCTCGGCGGGCCCGACAGTGAGTACCCGCACTCCCTCTACTGCTTGCCTGCCCTCTTCTTGTACTACTGCTACCATGCCATGCCATGCACCATCAGTTCGACACAGCCCAAAGCTCCCATCAGGTCGTTGCAACAGTAAAAGCTTAACAGCAGCATGCATGCTCCAGCTTCGAACCCATCTGCTCTCGTGGATTGGAGCATGCGCAAAGATTCCAAAAACACTTGATCATCTAACTGCATCTATACTACATGGTGACCATGTATAGTGTTCCGCCGATTGCTAGCTTCACTGATAATGTTTTTTTACTGATCATGTACTATATTAGATCCTTTTTTTGGATCCTGGTTGTGATCCTGTTTTGGGGTTTCTGAATCTGACATCGTTTTCTACTTGATTATGCTGCGCGCGACAACAGAGGCGACGCCCAAGTCAGTGCTGAGGCTGATGGGAATGAAAGGGCTCACTTTGTACCACTTGAAGAGTCACCTCCAGGTACCACCACCTAGTACTTCGATCTCTTCTCTCCAAATTCATGTGTAGATAAACAAATGTTGTCCATGTATCGCTTTCTCCGGTGATGTCTCGTCCTTGTTGTCTTGTTGGTGACGATGATCGATGTCTTGTGCGCAGAAATACAGGCTTGGAAAGCAGAGCAAGAAAGACACAGGTTTGGAAGCCAGCAGAGGGGGTATGTACCTTGCAAATACGAATACTAATACAAACTGCTAAAATTGAGCAAGGATAACATAAAGATTCTTTTCCAAATCTTACATTTTCTTTTTGCTCTCTATCCTCACAGCATTCGCGGCGCAGGGCATCAATTTCTCCACACCAGTACCTCCTAGCATTCCATCTACGGCCAGTAACAATACGGGGTGAGTAGTGGGTGTCAAAATCCAATCCTGCATGCTTCCTTTAGAAGCAGTACATAGATTCATGCGTGTCTGCTTAACAGCGTCGCCATGTTGTCTGAAGAACAAGCATTTGCCTTCAGTAGTAACAATCTAGTTAACTCGATTCTGTTGCATCAGTGAAAGTGTGAAACTAAAAGGCTGGTGTCAAAAGGACTGATGAACATGAAAAGTAGGAGTACAATTGAACGAAATAGCAGCAGCAGATCGTGCTATTTTTTGTTGAAAAAAAAGCTATGTAGATCATACTATCGGTAATTTAGATACTTGTGGTCAATTCTTATAAAAGATAAATGCCTTCCAAATTCCTAAACAAGACGTGCTTGTTTAATTTAAACTATACTGGTCGGCTAATGATTGAGAAGTCGGAGTCATTCGAAAGGGAGACGTTGACCTCGCAGAAAAAAAAGGGACGTTGATGTGACAAGGGAATATTTGAGTTTATCAAAGCCTGCTGGAGTTCCGGCGTTGATTAGTTGATTGATAAGTTGCATAAGCAGTTTTTATAATGTTATAAAAAACAATCTAGAAAGAGCGGCTAGTGAAGTGATATAAGTTAAATGCTGGATTAGGATTCCAGAATCGGCCTATTTCGGTATTTCTGTTACCCAACTGAAGCTATGTGATGTTTGAACTACCTCTTTTTAGGAAAAAAAAAAAGAACTGTTTCCAAATGGTTTCAATTTGTGTGGATTTACATCATTCTTCATCTCGGTTATGATTCTCCTATTTCCGGTTGCCTTATCAATTCCTGAACATGCATCAGAGAAACGCCACTTGCGGATGCGCTGAAGTACCAAATTGAAGTCCAAAGGAAACTGCACGAACAGCTCGAGGTTAGACTAGACTACCCTCAAACCTTCTCTGCCACTGCAACTACTGCAGTCACGAATACAAGATTTTGACCTCTTGATTTGTTTTCCACATGCAGGTTCAGAAGAAGCTGCAAATGCGGATCGAGGCGCAAGGCAAATATCTGCAGACGATACTCGAGAAAGCCCAGAGCAACCTCTCCTACGACGCAACCGGAGGCGCAAATCTAGAAGCAACCAGGTCACAGCTGACGGACTTCAACCTCGCGCTCTCAGGGTTCATGGACAACGTGACCCAAGTGTGCGAGCAGAAAAATGGCGAGCTGGCGAAAGCCATGTCCGAGGACGGCCTCAGAGCGAGCAATAATCTTGGATTTCAGCTGTACCACCATGGAGTTCAGGACAGGGACGATGTCAAGTGCGCGACGGATGAAGGGCTGCTGCTGCTGGACCTGAACATTAGAGGAGGGTACGATCACCGGGCTTCGGCGGATCTGAAGATGAATCAGCACATGAGGTAAAACAGTTCAGTAGAAAGGCGACGGCTATAGTTTAACCTAAGGGTTGCCCTTGTGTTTGTGAGAAATTCTTTCGGCCATCCTGGTCCCTGAGGATGCTTTGTTTACGGTGATGGCCAGCATATTGCTAATGTAAAATTTGGTGAGAGGCTCCGAATAAGCGTAGCTAATCTTATACAAGATCTTTATACTTCTATTTCAGGCATCTATACAACAGTGTTAAAATGAGCCATACGTCGTTGAAATGGTCTAAAAATTACAATATGAATCCAAAAAAATGTAACCTAAGAAAAAAATGTGTTAGGACGGCCAGTGTTATAACAAAATCAAATAAAGTATATTGGATTTTGATTTTTTAGATAATGGATATAAAAATCCGACCTCGGAGCCTCTATATTGGCTTTTGATAACTTAGTGCAACCCATTCATTCTCCAATGTTTATGCGTGCGATACTGACAAGAGGTACAAATCTTTTTTTTCTTAATGAAGATGGTCACAAACAAAAATCACAGCATGGTCGATATAAAGGTAGACTTGCAGCATGGCAACATGGCAACTATGAATTTACTAGAGAAGAAGAGAAGATAAAAAATGATTAGAAAATTTAAATTGATAACAGGAATAAGGAACCGAACAATTTGTAGGTGACTTGGATAGCACCAAGAGAAATTTGGTCCACCTTTGATTTAGCCTAGGTAGAAAATTTCACGGCCACATGATAGAGGTGACAAGTGAGAGACAAAAAGAACAGAGGAAGATGAAAATAGTTAAGGAATCGATGAATGCATGATAGCTATATACTTCGTAGAGTTCATGTCGACTGATGCAACAGAAGCAGATAGAGAGAAAATATAATTAAAGAAACAAATAAAACTATTAAAAAGATATTCTCAATTAAAAGAAAAAATAACATAAAAAGCAAGTACTCACACCTGTTTGGTAACCTTACTAGTTTTGTTTAGCCCTTGTTTACTTCCACCCAAAATCCAAAGATTTTTCAAGATTCCTCATCACATCGAATCTTTAGACACATGCATGAAGTATTAAATATAAACAAAAATAAAAACTAATTGCACAATTTAGTCGAAATTTACGAGACGAATCTTTTGAGCCTAGTTAGTCCATGATTGGACAATAATTACCACAAACAAACGAAAGTGCTACAGTATCGCGAAAACATTTCGGAAAGGACTAAACAAGGCCTTAGTGCCTATTTGGCATGGCTCCTCCTCCAACTGCTTTTTCGCAAGAGCGAGAGATCTACAAGCCGGTTTTTAGGAGATGTTTGGGACTGCTCCGCTACATGTTTTTCAGCTCCACTCCATGTTTTTTAGCCAATTGGTTTTAGCTCCACGCACTCAGTTCGAGAAAAAAAGGGTGGAGTTACGAGAGCACAAAGAGTTACTCCTCAAACTCTAGTTTTTTGTAGAGCTGCTCCACAATTGAGTTTGTGGAGCAGAGTTTGTGGATCCAAACACCCCCTTAGTCTACACCCAGAAATGAACAGCGTGGCATGGTAACAGGAAATGCCATTCAGTCGTATTTAGGCCCTGTTTGGCTTCCCTTGCTAAATTTTAGTCACTTTAATAGCTAAAATTCCAAACACATTGATTAAAAAGAGCTAAAATAGTTTAGTCTCATTAGTCACCCAAGAGTAATTAAAATAGTTTTAGCTAGCTAAAGTTTAACAAGGAGAACCAAACAGGTCGTTGCATTTAGCTGCTAAACAACACTATCCTGGCGGGAAGTGGCCACTGGAAAATAAAAGGTTTCCGAAAACAAGGTTCAGATCAAACAGCAGAAATGCGGAACCAACCAAATCAATGGTACGTTCAGGAGAAGATTCAGTGAGCTCCAGCGTCAAGCACGTATCAATGTCTGAATCTCTACTTACAAACACACACGTAAAAGATTAGGAACAACCCACGAGATCTTTGCTACTCATAGCAGCCAGGGATTTTATTTCTCAAGCATCAACCTACATCTAGTAAAAATGAAGAACTGGAATTCTCAAGCATCCAGATTGTTCAATGGTATTCAATCGGCGCAGGTGTCTCCTTGAGCTGCATACCCTGGAAATGAATGTCCTGCACATCAGAAGCAAAGGAATTCAGTTCAGACACCACATATGTAATACTTCGTTTGAATCATCTAAGATTTGGTAGAGGCAATCTTGTCCTTGCCAACGGATCGGAGTGCACATACCGACGCAAAGTGATTGACGTCGCGGTGGTGCGCCTCGTCGGAGCGCACCACGACAACCACATCCTTGAGCGTCGCATCAGCTGGGAGCTGCCAGTAGTCGATGGCAATGGCCGGCGCGGGGACGTTCTCGATCTTGCCGGCCTCGAGGTCCTTGAGGTACTCGGTGTAGGAGTGGATGGCCTCCTCCTCGAGGTAGCCGACGACACGGTGCGCGAACTTGGGGGAGATGAGGTAGCCGAGGAAGTAGGCGTTGAAGAAGACGCCCTGCACGGCGAGGACGAGCGCGCGCTCGTACCACTTGGGCTTGGCCACCTCCATGAAGGTCATGAGGTGCATGCGCTCGTTCTCCGCCTCCTCCAGCAGCGCCCGGATCCAGCCGCCGCTGTGCTCGAAGCGGCGGAGCGAGCGCAGGTGCAGCAGCATGCCGCCCACCATCCCCGGCACCGCCGCCACCGTTTCCAGCATCATAGCGCGGCAGCCGTACCTCCTCTGCGCCAATTAACTCTCCATGTTAGCAAAATACTACTCAGGAAGATAGAATTCTTCAGGGTTAATCTGGCCCGTTTTGTTTTTGAATGAACTCTGCCCCGTTTTGTTGGAGACTGGCATGGATGTTCCAAGGAAATGGGAGGGACGAGCAGGGGTCACCTGGAAGAATATGTCGGTAGGCACGCGCAGCAATTTGACGGTCCAGTAGGCGATCTTGTCGAGCAGCACCTTGGGTTCGTGGTGCCTGGTGAGATCGATCGAGGTGTCCGGCTTGTACGCCTCCCATGGCTGCAAAATTAGCACACCAGACACGACAACTGAGACGCCGGTCAGCGAAAAGCGCGGCCTTTAGTCGGTGCGCTACTTACCCTGAAGCAAGACCACCTCCACTCGACGCCGTCCTTGCTCATCAGCTTCGACGGCGCGACGCCCCAGTAGCTGCTCACCACTTTGTCCTTCTTTCCGTCTCCCTCCTTAGCGGCCTCCACCGCCTCCGCCTTCGCCGCCGCGGTGCTTCCTGCGTTCCCCTTGGACGCCGCCGCCTCCTCCTTCGCCTCGGCGGCGGAGGTGGACAACAGCCGCACCCACACGGCCGCCCCGCGCCATTCCCCGCCGCCGGCCAGGGCCAGCAGTGGCCTCGGCGGCGCAGCCGCGGGAGAGGTGGAAACCGAGCCGAAGACGCGCGGGCCCAGGTGGCGGAGGAGGACGGATCCTGCGGCGCGGGTGCTCATCGTCGCCGGACGCCGGCCACTGGTGCGGTGAACTGGTGAAGGGTGGATGAAGGATTTCTCTAGAAAGTGCTCTGCTTGCTTCGCTGGCTCGCTGCTAGTGTTGTCGGATATTGTGAGCACGTGGTCGCTCGCGACTCCGCGATCGCAGCCTCGCAGTGGCAGCAGATGTCCCCAATTTTGGGAGTGCTTCTTTAGAACAAGGTCAATAATAGAAAAGAAATGTTTGGTTATGAGTTAAGTGATTAGAATCAAGTTATACAATAAATTATTTTATATTTATTTTTAAATATATTTTTCTATTTTTTTATAACATTTGTTATTTAGACCTATCATTATCTATGTATCCGTGTCTAGTTTGATGTTTACATAAGAGTTAAGCTATTTTCTTTCTTTTTTCCTATATATCAGCATTAGCTTGGTTAGGGTACTCATAATGCAGACTCTATCATAGAGTTTAAAGTTATTTATTACCTCGAACAATGTGGACTTGGAATCTTATTTTTTCTAACTCTTTCTTGAATAAATATGTTGCCACGTCAACAAAATACCATAAATAATATATAATTAAGTGTCTTCGACTCTATGATAGAGTCTTGCATCGTGAGTGCTTTTATAAGGCTATTATTGTACCTGCTCTTATGCGACGGATGATGAGTGCAAATCCAAGCTGGGCCCGCCTGTCATGATAATTCCGGCTGCTAAGCTGAAAAAAAAATCCGGAGCCATCGCTTTATGACGTGAGGCGGCTGCTATAGAGGTGTTAGATAGTACGGAGTAGCTTTGTTTTTTAGGCCTTGTTTAATTCCACCCAAAATACAAAATACATTTTTTTTAAAAATTTCTCATCATATCGAATCTTTGACACATGTATAGAGTATTAAATATTGATGAAAATAAAAATTAATTACACAGTTTAATCGGAATTTACGAGACGAATCTTTTGAGCCTAGTTAATTTATGTTTAGACAATAATTACCACAAACAAACAAAATGCTACAGTATAGTGAAATTTTTTCCTTGAGAAACTAAGACCTTATTTAGTTGACTTCAAAAACTAAAAACTTTTCAAAATTCCTCGTCACATCGAATCTTGCGGCATATGCATGAAGCATTAAATATAGATGAAAACAAAAACTAATTGCGCAGTTTGCTTGTAAATCGTGAGATTAATCTTTTAAGTCTAGTTACTTTATGATTGGATAATATTTATCAAATAAAAATAAACGTGCTACAATATCAAAAATCTAAAAACTTTTTTATCTAAACACGGCCTTAAAAACAATGGAGAGATAATTTCGACTCTCATCTTCTCAGGGCAAGCACAACGCGGGCACCTAGCAGCCTTTGCCTGGAAAAAGGTGACCATCCACGTTTGTCCTATGGGTTAAAATCACCGTTACTCAACCCAAGTTGCATGTGCTTTGAGAGAAAAGCCAAACACATGAACCAGATGTGGTCCCAACACTCTAGAGCCACTACTCGCACCACACTACCACAGTGCTGGTTAGGCCTCGTTTCGATCTAATTTTTTTTATTTTGATACTGTAGTATTTTTATTTTTATTTAACAAATATTATTTAATTATAAAGTAACTAGATTTAAAAGAATTGTTTCGTGATTTACAGATAAATTATGTAATTAGTTTTTATTTTTATTTATATTTAATACTCTATATATGTATCGTAAAATTCGATGTGACAGTAAATTTTAAAAAAATAAAATTTAGAATAAACTAAACAAGGTTTTGAGCATATAAACAATTTTTGTCAAATAAAAATAAAAATACTATAGGAGCCCATAAAAAAATTGGGAACTAAAGAAGGCTTTGAAAACAGTTTACTCTTTTTTCCCGATCATTCCCGACCATTTTCATCCCGATGACGGCGACAACACAGGACGGCAGGAGCGCGAGCATAGGGCAGAAAAGTCACAAGCGAGCATGAGCATGGCGCGTGGCCTTGTTTAGTTCATCCTGAAAACCAAAAAGTTTTCAAGATTTTCCGTCACATCGAATCTTGTAACACATGTATGAAACATTAAATATAGACGAAAATAAAAACTAATTACACAGTTTAGTTGTAAATCACGAGACGAATCTTTTAATCCTAATTAGTCTATAATTAAATAATATTTGTCATAAATAAACAAAAATACTACAGTATCGAAAACTTTTCACCTTTCGAAACTAAACAAGGCCCTGGTCGCCTGGAGCTACCCTGGCATGTGCCATGTGGTCGTGACTGGTGACAGACTTGTGAGAGGGAATGGAGGTAGGTGGGGAATGATAAGGTGTTTAACACATAGGCCTTGTTTAGGCCTTGTTTAGTTCTGAAAAATTTTGGGAAATTGACACTGTAGTATTTTCGTTTGTATTTAATAAATATTGTCCAATCATACACTAATTAGGCTCAAATAATTTGTCTCCTTAATTTCGACCAAACTATGCAATTAGTTTTTATTTTCATTTATATTTAATACTCCATGCATGCGTCTAAAGATTCGATGTGACGGGGAATGTGAAAAATTTTGCAAAATTTTCTAGGAACTAAACAAGGCCTTAGTTCACCCCAAAATTCAAAAAGTTTTCAAGATTCCCCGTAACATCGAATCTTGCGACACATGCATGAAGCATTAAATATAAACGAAAACAAAAACTAATTATATAGTTTGTCTGTAAATCGCGAGACGAATCTTTTGATCCTAGTTAGTTTATAATTGGACAATATTTGTCAAATAAAAACGAAAGTGATACAGTAGCGAAATCCGAAATTTTTCCGAAACTAAACAAGGCCATAGGATGTTGGACACATAATGAGGTATTAAATATAAATTAAAAAATAATTAATTATATAGATAGTGACTAATTTGCACGACAAATTTTTTTAAACTTAATTAGTCTATGATTGATAATATGATGCTACAGTAAATATGTTACCAATAACGAGTTAATTAAATTTAATAAATTTATCTCGTGGATAGTAAAAGCTTCTGTAATTTTTTTATTATTATTATCTGATAAATATTCTAAAACTTTACTGAGTAACTTCTCGTGCATAGTTTTGAGCATCTCCAACAGTTTATTATTTAACTTTATCATCCTTAATTTTTTTTTGGCATACTAGAAAAAACACTATACGATAGTTTGCTATCTGATTTGGCATCTTTGCTAAGTTGGTAAAAATCTCTCAATTACGTGCATATATGAGCGCGCTTCCCCGGCACGCATCGAGATGTCCTACTAGTTCACTCTAAGGCCCTTAGATGAAAAATTTTTAGAAACTAATAAAAAATAATTACATAGTTCGTTTGGAAACTGCAAGACAAATCTATTAAGCATAATTAATTTATTATTAGCACATGTGGGTTACTATAACACTTAAAGCTAATCATGAACTAAATAGGCTTAAAAGGTTGGTTTCGTGATTTTCTAGCAATCTGTGTAATTAATTTATTTTTTTATCTACATTTAATATTCAATGCATGTGTCTAAAGATTTGATGGGATTGATGAAAATTTTTTAGGTGGGGAACTAAACAGGGCCTAAAACCAATTTTTTTAAAAAATTTCTCGTCATATCGAATTTTGCGGTATATGGATGGAGCATTAAATATAAATAAAAACAAAAATTAATTGTACAGTTTGTTTGTAAATTATAAGATAAATCTTTTAAGTTTAGTTAATCTATGATTGGACAATGTTTGTCAAATAAAAATGAAAACGCTAAGTGTCAAAATCTAAAAAAAAAATGATCCAAACAAGGCCGCGTCTGCTTGTGGTTCAGTTCAGAGCATCATGGCTACCTGCTCTGACTGCTCTACCAGTGCTGCCGCCGCGTGTGATGTTTGTGAGCATTCATGAATACTCCTGTCATTTTTTCAAAAAAAAGTGTTTATTACAAATTGAGTGGAAGCATAAACTAATCTTAACAATTAAATAAAAAAATACCATGTAGCTAATATATAGGTCCACGATTCAAGTATTTGGGAAGTTAAAATTACAAAACTATTGAAGATGATCTTTTTTTTTTGTTTTCACATATTATTTTGAAAGTTGGCAAATATTATGATTTGCTAAAGAAAAAATCCAAACTATTGAAGATACTCTTTATATAGTGTACTAAAAAAAGTTTGTTAATAATGGAAACAAATATCGAGGTGCGGTGTATCTTCGTGTTGCCTCCCTGGGGTGTGGGTTTGGTCTATTTAGATTGGAGATAAAAAAAATTTTAGGTGTTACATCGGATATGTCGGAAGGATATCGAAATGAGTTTTTAGAAACTAATATAAAAACAAACTACATAGCTGGTCAGGAAACGGTAAGATAAATCTATTAAATATAATTAATCTGTCATTAACACATGTAGGTTACTGTAGCACTTAAGGCTAATCATATACTAACAGACTTCAAAGATTCGTCTCGCGATTTTCAATCAAACTGTGTAATTAGTTTATTTTTTGATCTAAATTTAATGTTTCATGCATGTGTCTAAAGATTCGATAAGATGGATAAAAATTTTTTAGATAGGAAACTAAACAGGGCCTTGGTTGTGTTGGATGTCTGTTGTGCAGTTTTTTTTACGTTGGACACGTTCAGTAGGCATTTGCAACAGAATTCATTGCACAGCGCAAATATTGTTGTGACTTGCTGTGATTGCCCTAGCGCCGCTGCCGCCGCTGGTCCCAGGAGTGGGGATCTATTGTTTTTAATAAATTTTTTTAATAAATTGAGTTTAAAGTTAGTGTTTTTTCATATTAAATTTATTGGTATTAGAGTTCTATCTTTTTCTTCTCCTCTTCGGCGACGGCGAAGGAGAGAGGTGGAATTGTCCTTTCTATGGCGGCTCCGTTGAAGATAAGAACGACAACTTGGTGTCAACATCTTCATCAACATGACGATATGGAGACTTTTGTTTTCGGACGACGACATCAAGACAGAGATAATGTCGCCGCTATGGAATAATGTTCTCTAGTCTCTTCTTTGTTTTATTATGATTAGATCTAGCCACAATGAAGGGCTAGAGAGAATAATTTTGAGATTAGTTTTCCTCGCTCTTCGGTGGCAGAAAGAAAAAGAAGGACGACACTTGAAAGAAGAAGTTCCTCAATTCCGCATATTGGAATGTTGGCCGTCGTTCTTTGGGTATTTGTTCTCAGGCTATTTGCTGAGTGTTTGACTATGCAAGCATCCATACTGCAAAACATCTAACATGTTAGGTTTTGAATTGTGCTTTTCACAGCATAGGTACTATATTGTAATCCAAAGCATCTGTAATGTTTTCGATATGCGCAGCTATCATATAATATAATTTTTCTTTGGTCGCAAAAAAATAGGCATTTGCAACAGAGCGTTGTTATGCCGAACTGCCACGGAACGGAAGGGTTTCCTCGACCTGGACTACTGGAACGGTAGCCTCTTCCAGGACTAGGAGATCGGATCGGACAAGGCCTCCAGCAGTACAGCGTGAAGTACAACCTACAACCGGGGGTCATGGTGAATGCTGCAGGACACAAGGCGTGAACAAGGCCTCAAGCTGAACACACCGTCCTGCCTCGTTGCAGAGCAACTCAAGCTCGCAGTCATCCGGATTGCGGAGACAATCCCCTGAACACCATTCTAGACCCCCTTTTTTTTTCAGTTTGCGTCGCGAATGCCAAATCTATCTCGGTTTCGCTACGGCGCCAGCGGCTCCTCCGCCGAGGCGGGTGAACGTCCCACGCCGATGTCCGGCAGGTCCGAATTGACGGCGAACCGGAGCAACCCTTTCTTCTCAACGAACCGCAGCGCCGGCTGCAGCACGAGCCCGACGGCCACGGCGCCGAGGCTGACCAGCGCCACCTTGAGCGTCGACAGCGCCAGCACCACCACGATCAGCGCCGTGGGCGGCACTAGCATCGCGACGCACCCGGCGGTCCCCAGCGGGACGCGGTACGGCCGCGGCGCGTCGGGCCGGCGCACGCGCAGGAGCACGAAGGCGATGAACTCGAGCAGCATGCCGAAGCAGTAGAGGAAGTTCTCGGCGGCCACGATCTCCTGGAAGCTCAGGGAGGAGAGCAGCAGGACGCCCGACGCCGAGAAGAGGATGCCCACCAGCGGCGTCCCGTGCCGCGACCGCCGCGCGAAGAAGGCCGGCAGCATGCCCCGCTCCGCCATGCCCAGCAGCTGGTACGAGTCGCTGCTCATCTCCGCCACGAACATGCCCATGTTCGACAGCGCCGCCGCCGCCTGCACCCACCACATGAGCCACGCGCCGCCGAGGAGCTTGGCGAGGTCCGAGAAGTAGCCGTCGCTCCACTGGCCCCTGTCCAGCGGCACCGCGCCGGTCCCGGCGAGGAGAGGGTACAGGTAACCCACCACCACGAAGATGACCGCGTACAAGAGCGCCTTGGGCAGCGTCTTGCCGGGGTTTTCCACCTCGCCGGACAGCGTGCTGATGGAGTCCCAGTAGTTGAGGTTCCAGAACAGCGTGTTGAGGTACAGGTTCCAGTCGACGTTGTGGAGGTCGACCACCAGCCACCTGGCCGGCCGGAGCCTTGGCAGCGAGATGAGCCCCATGACGAAGAAAGGCAGGATGGAGAACACCCCGAGGCATATGGCGACCCAGCCGACGACGGTGAGCCCCCTGTAGTTGAGCATCGTCAGCACCGCCGTGAGCCCAAGCACCGCGAACGTCCTCGGCGGGCCGCCGCCCAGCGCCGGCACGGCAGACTTGAGGTAGTCCAGGAACAGGACGGGGTACAGGGCATTGTCGATGACGCCGCTCAGCCACTTCACCCACCCCTGCTGGAATCCCCAGTAGGGGCCAAGCGCCGAGGCGACCCACACGACGTAGCCGCCGTTCTCCGGGAACATGGTGCCCAGCTCCGCCGTGATCAGCGCCTCCGGGATGCTCCAGATGACGGGGAGGGCAAGGAAGCCGACGATGGCGAGGAGCGGCCCCGCCGCGCCCACGCTGTCCTCGATGCCGAACGGTCCGCCGGAGACCTCGTAGAAGATGAGGAAAACGAGCGGGACGATGGAGACCTTGCGGAGCGCCGCCGGCACCGGCACCGACCCCGCGTCCTCGCCATTTGCGTCGGGGAGGCCCCTGTACTCCGTGCTGCATTCGCCCATTGCAGCGGTACCGGCTGCCGGTGCGGTGTTCTCGGCGGCGAGTTTCTGCATAAAATCAGATTGGTCCGTCAGATGATTCCATCGTATCAGGTTAGGATTACAGATAGAAGAAGAACAAGAGAAACTCTTCACATCGTATGACAAACCAAATCATGCCAATGCTAGTATGATCACGAAACATGTAACAAATTGGAAAACGAGACAGATGATTTACCAACAGAACAAGCAGCTATTTGAGTCAGTCGTATGTATCTAATCTATAGTACTACGTTTGTAGATTTTGATGAGACGTTGAAACTGGGCATGTACTCGTCTCCTGATGCTGCTTGTGATCGTGATCAAGCGGATGCATGCTACAGAAGTCGGAGTATACAAACACCTCGATAAATAACAGGACTCTGCTTGGATTACTCGCCTGAAACGAATTTGTCGTGAGAACGAGCGGGAGGTGTTCTGTTCAGAGAAGGCGGTGGCCGTGATGGCCGGCCGGTGACACCTGTCGCCGCAGAGACGACCATGCAGCCTGCACCGGCTACACCTGTAACGAAATCACGACGGCCATATAGGGATGGGTGCCCGGTCCACTACCGAGAAGCCAGTCTTATTTGGGCCGACAAGGCTACGGCAGTTAAACTGGACCAAGTGTGGGCCTTGAGTGGCTTATCATACGGCCCATTTATTAATTCACTGAGCCTTACCGAGCTTAATAAGCTGCTCCAAATCTCATAAAAACAAAAATACAGGAAAAGAAAAGAATAAAAATCATCGATTGGGCCTCAGAAGAAGTCAAGATTCGTTACGGAGAAGATAAGGTGAGGGGTCAACGGAAATGGATTTATTCGGCGGTGAGGAAGGCTGGCGAGCCGTTCCGTGTTCCGGCCTCCGTTACCGAAGAGCAGAGCCCTCGCTGATCGGCCGCGGCGAACACAAGGATACCGCAAGAAACGGCTAGTCAGGTGAGAGTGAGATGAAGGATGGATGGAGGCCGAACATGGTGCTCACCTCTTGTTGTCCGGTGTCCGAGGCAGCCTCCACGGGAGGCGGTGGCGTCGCTGGCGACGTCGCCGTCGATCCCTGCTGGTGATCGTGGAGCACAGCGAGCAGCACCTCCGACTGCGTGTAGCCCTCGCCCATGGTCCTTGGGACCTTAGCTCCGGACCGACGACGCTTCTTCCTCTAGCGAGCAAGGCCGTGCAGCGTGGACCGTGTGGACAATATAATGAGAGCTTCTCTAGCAGATATAGCTACATATTCCATTCAACTTCTAAGCCTATAGAAACTAGCAGCAATATAGGAGATGAAGAAATGCTCCAACATACTCCTTATGTACCAGAATAATGCTCAACTTGTATTTTAAGGTGTCAACAGATTTTTTTTAAGAAAAAATAATATTAACATTTGAACCTCTAAATATGTTTAGTATGAAAATATATGATAGTACATGTTTAATCTAATAATATCTATTTTGATGTCATAATATTTCTACGTTTTCATATGCTCCTCGAAGCGAGGATGGAGTATTCTCGCTTATTTTAGAAAGGATGGAGTATCTCTTAGGCCGGCTTATTATCCCTATAATACTAATCCTTAAAGGCATCTCATATATGAAACAAGGCTTCTCTCCTGTAGAGATATACGTAGAAGTCAACCCACTTAAAGGGGCTGCTTAGCTGGCTTCCAATTTTTTCACAACCAAACTCATAAGAAGTCAAAACTTTTAGTCATCGATTGGTTCATTGTCAAAGAATTGGCACACATGGCCAAAGTTTTGATAAGTTTCTAAAAACTTCTTAGAAATTGCATAAGGGAGAAAAAAAATTGTTGTCTACTATTGTTGTGCCACTCAACCAATTGCACACCTATAATTTTAGCAAACTTAAATTTTGACATACCATAATTTTCATTGGGCGAAAGCCAACTAAGCAAACCCCAAACTCAATGGAGCACACTAAAGTCCCGCCACCCCAATACTTTGGGCGCCACCTCTACAGGGGTGGCCACACTTGTTGCATGTTGGATTGTGATGTAAGAATTTCGATTTCCTATCGCACGTCGTGGAGGCGCGGGGCTTGTAACTGCACCCTAGGCTCTAGGGGGAGAAGTGGTTCAGCGACACGGTCACTGTCATGCCATTCTACATCGATCAATCTCTAGGCGCAACAAAATATTATAAAGTAGTAGTTGAACCTAAGAGACGCCAAGGGCTTGTTTGGCACAACTTTATCACACACCTTCATGAGATGTTGTGTCAAACATTTTTTTCAAAGTAACTTATGAGATGCTCTTTTTATGCGCTCACAAAGAAATGGAGAGAGGAGAAGCTGAGAAAAGTAGTTTTTTTACAGCTCTCTTCCTCATTTCTTTCTCAGCCATATATGAAGTTGTTGATGAAGCAATTTTACTAAGTACTTTTTTCAAAATAGCTTAACTTTACAAAAAAAACTGCCCATGAAACTGTTTTACTCACTAGTGATGCTGGGCTATACTAAACGAGGCCTAATTCTACATTGCAATTTGCAATGACAATCTCTGTAATATTTTGTTGCAGCTACAAACTACAGGGCAAACGTGGGCTTTGGATGGCTTGACCATATGGCCCATTTATCAATTCACGGGGCCTTATCGGAGTGATGAAGCTTCTCCTGGGCCTTGTTTAGTTC
>Ga0182004_10001701_pt1 | contig 16470 bp, 17 predicted proteins | sample Sormic07211540_1_FD_120479 | JGI IMG/M metagenome (GOLD analysis project Ga0182004, IMG submission 120479) | Endophyte microbial communities from Sorghum bicolor roots, Mead, Nebraska, USA - 072115-40_1 MetaG | ecosystem: Host-associated > Plants > Roots > Unclassified | place: USA: Nebraska...
ATCAAATGTAGATCTTGATGATCTCTAACAGCTTTGTAATTAAAATTGTTTCATTTGAAGTCATCAAATGGGTCATTCGACCAAGTTTGAAGCACTAAATTTTGAATTTGAAAGAATTCATAGTCACGCACCAGTTTTCGGAACCCTAGAGGGTCTCAACTAGAAAAGTCAAGAATACCAATATTTTTCCACTCATCAAGATTTACATTTAATATACAGACCATTTTTGCATTTGACAAAGCGTTGGGAATGTGTAGTTGAAAATCCACAATTCTCACATATAGTTTCAAATAGTTTATGTCAAATTCAAGATTTGTTCAGTATCGTTTACTTAAACTTTCTCAAATGGAAAAATGGTCTATGTAAAAAGTTTAGATCTTGATGATCTCTAACAACTTGGTATTCAAATGTCTTTCATTTTAAGTAATTTGGTTTATCATTTGACCAAGTTTCACCAAAACCCATCTTGGATTCTAGACACATGTGCCTAGGATTGGCTAAAATTTATCCAAATGGAAAAATGGACAATGCATCAAATGTAGATCTTCATGATCTCTAATAGCTTTGTATTTAAAACTGTTGCATTTGTAGTCATCAAATGGGTCATTTGACCAAGTTTGAAGCACTCATTTTTGAATTTTGAAAGAATTCATAGCCATGCAATGGTTTTCACAAACCTAGAGGGTCTCAACTAGAAAAGTCATGAATACCAATATTTTTCCACTCATCAAGATCTACATTTAATTTGCAAACCATTTTTGCATTTGACGAAGTGTTGGGAAGGTGTAGCTGAAAATCCACAATTCTCACATATAGTTTCATATCGTTTATGTGACATTCAAGATTTGGTGAGTATTGTTTACTTAAACTTTCTCAAATGGAAAAATGGTCTATGTAAAAAGTTTGGATCTTGATGATCTCTAACAACTTGGTATTCAAATGTTTTTCATTTTAAGTAATTTAGTTTATCATTTGAACAAGTTTGACCAAAACCCATCTTGGATTCTAAACACATGTGCCTAGGATTCGCTAAAAATTATCCAAATGGAAAAATGTACAATGTATCGAATGTAGATCTTCATGATCTCTAACAGTTTTGTATTCAAAATTTTTTCATTCAAAGTCATCAAATGGGTCATTTGACCAAGTTTGAAGCACTCAATTTTGAATTTTGAAAGAATTCATAGCCATGCAGCCGTTTTCGGAACCCTAGAGGGTCTCAACTGGAAAATTCATGAATACCAATATCGTTCCACTCATCAAGATCTACATTTAATATGTAGACCATTTTTGCATTTGACAAAGTGTTGGGAAGGTGTAGTTGAAAATCCACAATTCTCACATATAGTTTTATATAGTTTTTGTGAGATTCAAGATTTGGTGAGTATTGTTTACTTAAAGTTTCTCAAATGGAAAGATAATCTATATAAAAAGTTTGGATCTTGATGATCTCTAACAAGATTGTATTCAAATGTTTTTCATTTTAAGTAATTTAGTTTGTCATTTGACCAAGTTTGAATAAAACCCGTCTTGGATTTTAAACACATGTGCCTAGGATTGGCTAAAATTTATCCAAATGGAAAAATGGACAATGTATCAAATGTAGATCTTCATGATCTCTAACAGCTTTGTATTCAAAAAATTTTCATTTGAAGTCATCAAATGGGTCATTCGACCAAGTTTGAAGCACTCAATTTTGAATTTTTAAAGAATTAATAGCCACGCACTGGTTTTCGGAACCCTAGAGGGTGTCAACTAGAAAAGTCATGAATACCAATATTTTTCCACTCATCAAGATTTACATTTAATATGCAGACCATTTTTTCACATATAGATTAATATAGTTTATGTGAGATTCAAGATTTGGTGAGTATTGTTTACTTAAACTTTTTCAAATGGAAAAATGGTCTATATAAAAAGTTTGGATCTTGATATTCTCTAACAACTTGTGTTGGGTACCATAAAATAGGATACCCAAATTAAAGGGATAAAAACCGCAAAAAGGAATAAGGGAAACGCTCGAACTTCCCGAGCTCGGGCGCAAGCTCCGTCTCACCCGACCCCCCAGGGCTCGGGCACGGTCTCCGTCTCACCGATCCCCTTGGGCTCGGACTCAAGTTCTGTCTCGCCCGACCCCCCTGGGCTCGGGCGCAATCATCGCCTCGCCCGAACCTCATTGTCGGAACCATGCTTCTAACACACGGCGGATGTACCTCCGATGTGACGCGCGCCATGCCATCCATGCTGCAGCAGGGCGTGGCAGCTACTATTCCAACTACTCCTGTCACTTTGGAGCCTTACTTCTTTCACTTTGGGGTATTGCCATACAGTAAAAGGAAGTATGGGGAGAGTTAACCCCCGTCACTGTGACTGTCATTTCCTCACTATTGCAGGACACGCTGCAGTGCCTAGATCTGACCTCCACAACCCGAACAGGGCTCGGCAACGCTCTACAGAAGACAACCACGCCATCAACCATGCCTTAAGGACGAGGTAGCTGATCTCCACAGGATCGACACTACTACTTCACCTTCTACCAAAGACGATTTACAGACTAACACGTGCAAAAACCCGGCCACCCCTTGCGGCTAGAAAAGGGGAGGCAGGGTACTCTTTAGGGGGCATCGAGCACACACACTCAAACCACAGATAGCACTCCACATCTGAGTAGTGAACATCACTCTGTCTATTTCTCAAAGCTGAGATGTCAAACTTAGCCCACTCTTGCAACCAGCTTGTATACCCCTACTACAAGGACTCTCGGGTGCAAGGCAATACAGACACCGACTCTCTCATTGGACGTAGGGCATTCATAGCCCAAACCAATATAACTCCATGTGTTTCCGTTGCATCACCATTCGGGTTTAGGAGGAAAACCAGACTTATTACTCGTTAGTGTCTAGACCCCGAGTCAAGACGCCGACAGTTGGCGTGCCATGTAGGGGCCTTCTGCATCGTACTCTCCTTTCCCCGTTAGGGAAAGCCCGGATGGCAAACGGATTTCACCCACTTCGCCTCAGCACCATCATGATGTGTGGGAGTTTGGAGTTCATGTCACTTGGCTCCAGCTATGACATGGTCCTTCTCCCACCTCGTGATGACACCGAGCCCCGTCCTGAGCCGATCTCACCACAGCTAGTGCGTGGGAGACGCTCAGGGCATCATGGAGGGGAGCCCGGCGCGGGCGTCAGAGATCCAGCATCTCTGATCTTGCCACCGAGGCCAGGGCCCGTCCGGCCCTCCCCCTGCATATTCCTCACCAGATTGCCCATTCCTCTGGCTCACATGGCGCTAGGAAGGGCCCGTGGAGCACCAGGCTCTACTCCACGAACCAATAGGGGGACACTGCGACCTCTTGTTCCACCCCGGTCGAATGGCAAAGCCCAGCTCCCGCTTCCTCCTCAGAAGAGGGAACCGGGGGCTTCGACTTTTTGGCGCCCTCTCGTGTCGCCCAAAGCTACGATGGGAGAGCTTGCGGCCACGCCTTCTGAGCTCCCTTTCGGGCTTAGGAACACGGGCATACACGGACCTTCCAGGGCACCACTTAAGGTCTACTCTGGACCTTATCGCCACGCCACACGTTTCATCATACCCCGAGGACCCCACCTCAGGAGAAGATGAATGGGCCGGCGCTGACTTTTCAGGTCAAGGTGACCCAGAAACTTTCATGCACTTCCTTGAGGCCAGCAACTATTGCCTCAGCTACTCCGACTCCGACGATGGCGACTACGATCCGTCACGAGAGTGCTTCAACCTCGAAGTTGAAGGAGCAGCCCATGACGCCCAAGGTGGCGCGGGACCCTCTGAGCGGCGAAACGCAACACCCCCTCCAAGCACGACCCCTGGAGGTCACCCTGGAACCCGTGGAGCCGCGTTAGCCCCTGCAGAAGTTCGACGGCCCGACCTTGAGTAGCTTGATGAGCTCGAGGCCAAGCTCGAGGAAGAACGCGTGCGTCTCCAGCAACTACACGAAACCCTAGAGCAGGACCGTCACGTTGTCGAAGACGAGGGGGGACTACCGTGCTCGACACCGTGCTCGAGACGTCAACCGTCGTATTGTCGAAGACGAGGGGGGACTACCCCCCAGTCTTCAGTACGGCCAGCCAGAACGTGATAGCTGCCGCACTCCTCCTCAGAGCGATGCCTGAGCCATCGACTCCTAAGGGAAGAAGGGTGCGCTAGGGTCTACGTGGCCTCCTGGAGCAAGCCGTGGTACAATACGCAGAAAGCTCTACGTCACAGTCCCATGACACAAGGGCAAGACGCCCGGGGGATCAACCCCATCCCAACAAGGCAACAACGGTGCAGGGCCTGGCACCCCCTAATCCGCAAGGGGGCGCTAAAGCCCCATCTGTCCACGAGCGCGTCGGGACCAACGTGGATGCTCAGGCTACCCTTGAGTCTAGACGTCGTGACCGGGACGATGCCGAGTCTCGACGGTACCGACCACGCCGAGGCGGAAGGTACGACCCCGATCACGACCGCAGCGCGTCACCCGAACCCCCGTGTCCCTACGTCTTCAGCGAGGCTATCTGCAAGGCCAAGTTCCTGGCCTAATTCTGACAGCCAGCAAACCTCACAAAGTACTCAGGGGAGACCAACCCTGAGCTCTGGCTAGTGGACTACCGCCTAGCATGCTAGCTAGGCGGAGCGGACGATGACTTGCTCATCATCCGCAACTTGCCACTACACCTGGCCGATTCGGCCAGGGCATGGCTCGAGCACCTCCCTGAGCGTCTGGTCCATGGCTGGGTTGACTTGGTCAGGGTCTTTATCGGGAACTTCCAGGGCACATATGTGCGCCCTAGGAATTCCCAGGACCTCAAGAACTGCCGGCAAAAGTCTGATGAATCTCTCCGAGATTTCATCAGACGTTTCTCTAAACAGTGCACCGAGGTCCCCAACATCATAGTCTCCGACGTCATCGGAGCCTTCATCGCCAGCACCACCTGTAAGGAGCTGGTGCATGAGCTCGGGCGCAAGACCGCCACGAGCACTAGCCAGTTGCTTGACATCGCCACCAACTTTGCCTCGGGTGAAGAGGCAGTTGGTGATATTTTCTCCGACAGCAGCGCCAAGGGGAAACAAAAGGCCGAGACTACTGAGGCCTCAGGTTCCCGAGACCCTAAGAAGAAGAAAAAGGGTCGCAAGGGGAAGCAGGGTTGGTCGGACGACAACCTGGTCGTCGCAGCAGATCACAAGAACCCCATGCGGGCTCCTGCTGGCCCCGGTCTCTTTGACAAAATGTTGAAGAAGCCATGCCCCTATCACAGGGGACCCACGAAGCACACCCTCGAGGAGTGCACCGTCCTACGTCGGTACTACACTGGCATTGCGGCCAAAGAAGACGAAGAGGAGCCCCCTAAGGAGAACGACATCGAGGGGGAAGGCTTCCCCGAGGTCAAGAACTGCCTCTTGACCTTTAGGGGACGCGCGGCTCTCCTCACCGCGAGTCAAAGGAACCGCGAGCTTCTAGAGGTCTGCACGGTTAACACAGCCGCGCCCTCGTACCTCAAATGGTCGGAGAGCGCCATCACATTTGATCGATAGGATCACCCGGATCGGATCCCAAATCCCGCGAGTTATCCACTCATCGTCGACCCCATCATCGCCGAGACCCATCTCTCCAAGGTGTTGACGGACGGAGGCAGCGGCCTCAACATTCTTTAGGCCAAGACTCTGGCCCTCTTGGGGATCAACAAGTCTCAACTAAGGAATGATGCATCACCATTCCACGGAGTGGTGCCTGGGCATCGTGCCCATCCTCTCGGGCAGATCAATCTACCCGTCTGCTTTGGAACCCCCAACAACTACAGGTAGGAGATCCTCACTTTTGATGTGGTCGGGTTCCCTGGGGCCTACCACGCAATCCTGGGGCGACCATGCTACACCAAGTTCATGGTCGTCCCCAACTACACCTACCTCAAGCTCAAGATGCCGGGTCCAAACGGCATCATCACCGTCAGCACAACAAGCCAGCATGCCTACCAATGCGACGTCGAGTGCATTGAGCAGGCCGAGGCTCTGGCCGAGTCGCTCTCCATCATCGCCAGCCTCAGCGACATCAACCAGGACATCCCCGACCCCAAGCGCCACACCTGTAACACTCCTAGTGTTAGCTTGCATGTCAACCATGAACATTGCATCAACATGAGCATCATCATACTCATCCATGAGCATCATACCATGATCACATGTCATCTTATGTGTGCACTAGGTGATTGAATTGCTTATGTGATTTGCTATGTGTGAAAGTAATGTGTGACCAATGCATATAAGTGCACATTGTCTTCCAAAATACTTTAATCATGTTTAGGATATCATTTTGAACAAAGTTTGTGTTGGAGGTTTCACCCAAAAATGCCCCTAAGTCATGGTTATCCCTAAGTTGACCTAGTTGACCTGTGTTAGAGACCTTGCATGTAAATGACTTCTAAAGCAAAGTTGTCGTAAATTTTATAAGCTACAAAAGTTGTTTTGGTACCTTTTCATGAAAATGCTTGGAACCTGACCAAAAGTGGCCCACAAGCTAGAAACCAGTGTTGTTTTCAACACTTAGTCGATTTTGGCTAAGTCTGGATTCTGCAGTTTCGGGTAGGGTACTTGGGAGCATTGTAGTTTGAAATCCAGGCCGAACCAGACTTTGATCCCTTAAGCAATCTTGTAGAACTCGTGTAGCTCTATCCATTGGGACAAATCCAAGCCAAAACCATCGAGTGAATCGCGAGTAAAACGTCGACGAGCATCGGGTTTCAGTCACTGCCGACGGCGACTGAATCGAGCGATTCAGTTTCGTCAGTCGCCGGCCGGTTGACACGTGGATGCCCCGTGGCGGCCGTACGTCGATGGCGACCCCGCCTGTCAGCCCCAACGCCTCCACTTGGACGCCATGGCGCAACCCCGAGTGGAAGCCTGCCTCATTTCCCTCCCCAGTGCTCTCTCTCCTCTCCACTTCGTCCTCGGCGAGCTCCGCCGCGAGTCAGCGACTACGCCTGAGCTTTCCTCACCGTCTCCGGCCAAGCCAGCCCGCCAAAAGCTTCGCTAGAGCTTCCTCTACCTCGGCCTCACCTCCATTGCCTTTATCGAGCGCGGGTAAGGCGGCATTGCCAACTCCGAGCCATATCTTCCTCGCTAGAGTTCCGCCGTGCTCACCGGCAACGTGGCCAAGCCTCCCTGCTCCACCATTTCTTCTCTTTTTTTGTTCCTAGAGCTTCTCCTTGACTCACTGATACTCGGTGTGAACCTCAACTGGGTCGGCATCGGCTGAGCACGCCGGCGTATCGCCCGTAGCGCCGCCGAGCCGCCATTCAAGCCGACGAGCCCCCTAGAGCTCGGTAGAGTTAGGGTATCGTACCTCGGTAGGTCCGCCTTGGTGAGAGGGTCACGACTGTGCCCTTGGATTCGACCGAGACCTCGCCATCGTCGAGATTCGCCGGCGACGAGCTCTCCCCTGTCTCTGTGTCGCTGTCAAGCGGGTCCCGCTGACCAGTGGGTCCCCCTCTTTGCCTCTGTCTCTCTCCCCCTATTTCTGTTTTTGGCAGATTCAATGCTATTCTTGGAAAATTCATAACATCGGTTAGAAAGATCAAATTGGAGTGATTCCATTTTTGTTAGGTTCTTGAGTAGTTTTTATTAAAAAATATGAAACATGCCATGTTTTGACAGAAATAAATAGTTATGATTTAATCTTTGGTAAAGAGAAGGTAATTATATCTTGAGATCTATAAGTCCTATGGCCATGCAAATTTAGGAGATCGATCTTTATGCTGTGTGTAGGCTCTGATAAATTTATTATGATTTTTGGAAGGCTGTTGATGAAGTTATAAATATTTCTTGTTTAAATAGGAGTTTCATGTGGTATTTTTAATAAATAGAGTATGACTCCTTTTATGATGAAACCTGCTGAGTGATGTAATCATGTGAAAACAAAGCTAAGAAAAATCTGAAATCTGATGTTTGACACTTTTTGATAAGGTTTCACATTTATGCCTTTAATGCCATTGTTAGTTTGTTATTTTTGTATCTCACAATCTGCATGTGCAAGAGCCATAAAAATTTACAGTAACCTTGTGCTAGCCTAGATAGCTTGCTGTAATTTTATTATAATTTTTAGAGCATTTGTGATACATGCTCATTAAATCACCTTAATAATTAAATAAATAGAAAAGGGGACCGTAAAAATGAGTTTAAACCTTGCTATGATGTTTTATGGTGTTTCTTAGACATGTTCCAGCTACTAATGCTTTTGGTTTGAACCAATGTTACATTCTTAATATGTGCTAAAATATACTTAAGAGCTGCTTGAAGATGAAGTTTGCTGGACAACTTGTCTATAACAAACTTGTAGCTAACTTACTTATCTACCTTGTGTCCAAATTCATAGCATTTGGCTTAGTATTTTAAAGGTTGTGGTTGTTACAAGTAACAACTGTGAAGTGCTTGCTCTCTGGATTTTCCAGAGCAGCCAGGAGACTTTGGCTGTTGTAATCTATTTCGGTTGCGAATCTTCCCGTAATGTCTAAAAGTGAATTGTAGACAATTTGTTAAGATTTCCAGAAAGTGTCTACTTGCTTAGTTTGGACAACTCATGACTAAGTTATAGCTAAAACTTGTGACTATCCTTTCTGTCCATGACACCAGTTGTTGTGTATGAGTAGCTAAGGTTGATTAGCTTGTCTAGCTAGCCTCTCTACCAGAGAAGAAGTATGCACTTACTTATTAGATCATGATCCTCTTAATGTTAGAAGCTTATGCTCATGTTTGCACCTTGCTTTATGTTCCTTTGGCTCCTCGTTATGACATCATGCATCATATGTGCATTCCCTATGTTTATCGCCTTGTCATGCATACATAGGTGTACCCAAGGGCATGACGGTCCTAGAATTCGCACCACCGGAGCCGGAGCAGCAGCAGAGGGAGCCACTTCAAGGAGAAGGAACTGAGAAGGAGGAGGATCTACCGGAGTGCCCCGACCACTGTCCTTCCACCTACGTCGAAGGCATGCCCTAGAGCATTATAAGACTCCTACTATTTTCATTATCATGTCCAGCTGTCAATTGACTATAGTTATGTATTGTTGCATTAAGTGTTAGGCGTTGATATGACAACCTTACTGCATAAAGACAACCTTGTCCACCTTATACCTCACCTGAGTAGGTCCAGGATCGAATTAATGCTTAGTCATGCTTAGTTCGGTAGAAGCCGGGTGATTTACTGTCACCTGCGAGAGATAGGTGGATATCTCATCACGGTTGGCTATATTTGCTATCGTGGAAATAACCATGTGCTAATAATGAATTTGAGACCGGGTGGGATGACGATAGTGCAGCAACAAGGCATGGAGGTCTTGGGTGTGAATCTATCCCCGTCTGTGTCGTTTATGGACCGATACGCTGTACGTCCTTGTGTCATGTTGAACGCATGCCTACCACTTTGTTGGCCGGATAAGTCGTTCCGACCGCGAAGCCTACGAGTGCATCTCCGGCTAGATACCCCGATCTAGTTAAAGTACGCACCCCAGTTGGTAGCAAGGATGTGTGGGGAGTCAATGGCGTAAGACCGAGAAGTCAGGTTAGAGTCCTGACCCTGGCAGATTGGCGGTCCCTGGGGGTGCGGCACCGTACGGACCTGTGAATTGGTCCGGAGTTGTGCTAAAGGTGATCCGAGCTGCCCTTGCGAGGTATGCTTGGTTGAGTGCTAGGAATACCCCTCCAGCTGGATAGGAATCGATTCGAATTGCCGTCTCTCCCGGATAGTGAGAACTTGACTCGAGCAGCGGCAACGTAGAATTCACTAAATATAATTAATTGTTATGAAGAGAATGATGATGGCTATGTGACAATCTGGATATGGTTATTATTGGAATGCTTAAGTAACCAAGTGTATGCTTAGGGCAGGTGCTAATCTAGTGGATAGTGGCTTTAAGTAATGAACTTGCTGCTGAAAATGTTATAAAAAGGTTGCTCAAGAACTAAAGCTTTTATGCAAAATGTGAGTCAAACCAGCCCACAAATATGAGCCTTGCATACTCCTTGGTGTCACTTTATTTCTGGTTTATGATGGGTAAGTCTAGCTGAGTACATTCTCGTACTCAGGGTTTTATTTACCCTTGTTGTAGATGATATCGTGTATCACGGCTACTATGCTAATTGTCACCATCCGGCTGCGGATGAAGAGTAGATCTCGGGCAAGATCATTTCTATTATCTTCGGTTATGCTTTTGTTGGGATGATTGTGGAAGCTGGCATGTAATTGAACTAAGTATGTGTGTTATTTCAAAACTACTTTGCTTCCGCTACTGAGCTATGTTGTAATAACTTTATTTGAACTCCGATGTGTATATAAAACTATGTTCTGCAATGAATGTTTGTAATCTGTGATGGAGATGCTTGATCATGTATGGTCTTGGTTGTATGTTGGTTGAATTGAGATCTTTGGAGGTTTCGTCGGACTACCGGGTTTATATGGGTTCAAGTCCATTGGCTTGACTACTCTTGTGGTTGCTAATTCACTTGAATTCTTGTAAATTGGATGGTTCTGTTACAGCTGGCATCGGAGCAAGATTAAGCATTTAACCATCATAGATGTATTTAAAAACAAATAAATTTGTTTTTCCCAAACTAATTGGCAAATTAGACTATACATAGGGCTGTTTTAAAAATGTTTGAACAACATATCAGTGGTCATACCCTTTATGCCCGCTTAAGGACTTCTAGGTGGCTAAGTACTACTAACAAGGGGTTTTTTCCTTTCGTCGTCCATATGGCGTGTAATAATATGGATGCCACTTACTTAAGTGGTAATAAATGGATCATGTACCTCTACGCCACGGTAAGCAATGTTTTTCCTTTCGTTGTCCATGCGGCGTGAAATTGTATGGATGCCACTTGCTTGAGTGGTAATGTATGGATCGATATGCCTCTACGCTATGGTAAGTGTGAGCTGTGAGAGCATGACAGTCCAACCGTCGGTCTAGGGGAGTGTTAGTTGTGGTTACTGGAATATTTACATGTTGTACACATGTATATATGAAAGTACTTAATTGTGGGTAGTTGGTGCAACCGTGTATACATATTTGATGTATATATGGGTGTACTTCACATGGGTAGTGTGCTGCGATATATGTTCAGGGATATATATTAGAGTACTTAGCTTGAATTTAGAAGATCAAGACTTTCATTTTTGCACATATACTCTTGTGGGGTTGGGCTGAAATGAATTTTCTACACGTACACTAACAGCGAAACGTGTAGACCGTGTAGTTATGTATAAAGAGAGCACATATGTATGCCACCGACTATACCACTAGAATTTTCTTTTCTAGGGATGGAAAGGACGTATGGAACGCGCATGCATCATGAATCATTCATGCATCCCTTATGCACTACTTAAATTTTTGTAATCCTGAAACTTGTACCTAATTATCTCCTTTTGTAATTAAATTTCTTACTCAATTGTGGTCTTTCCCTACAGATGGCAGCCCCACATGCAAGTGAAACTTTCCTGGACTTGTTTGGCACTCCTACCTCGTTGTGGAGAGTGCTAAGTTCAGTGGGATATGAGGAACCACTCCAGTATACTTGGACAGAGGCTGAGCATGCAGGATCTTTGCCTTGGGTAGATGTCCAAATTACAGTTCCTCCTTGTCCTAATAACCCGTAGTCGCTAGGATGGATAGTGGAATCCGATGGTCAAACTCCTTGGGAGGGTGCCCAAGTAGCAGCCCTAGAAGTGTTGTTGGAAATATGCCAGGACTTTGGTGATGAGCTAGTCAATGGCCCAGCTGGATCTTTCCCTAGAGTGAGTGTAACTGACACCTTTGTATCCCAGATAGGAACTGAGCCCCTGGATATGAGAGAAACCATACTAGGATATAGCTCTAGCCCCACCATGAGTGACATGCTGGCGGTACTCAAGCTGTACTATGTACGCCAGGACACCTATGTAGAAGCCATGCTAGCACTTCAGCAAGCTCAAGTTGGGCAGCGCAAATTGTGCAAGCACGAGCGCAAGCACCGCAAAGCCTTTAGTGATGCACAAGCTGAAATTCAAAACTATCATACCGCTTTGCAAGCCCACCGCAACCAAGTTGAAAATATAGTTAGAGAACGCAATGAAGCACAAGCGCGCATGATGCAAATGACTAGAGAGCGAGTTGATGCTATGCGCTTGGCTGAAAATAGAGAAGCTGCTAGAGTTAGAGCCTTGTTCCAAACTAAGGTTAGAGAGCAAGAGCAAATCCATAGGATTGCTGAGCTGTAGTTAGATGTCCATCGCCTAAACAATGTCATAAATCCTATTCCACACACTGTCCCTATTAATCATGAAGAGGACCCTAGTGAGGAAGATCAGGATGATGGCATAGTCTCTAATGAAGAATCGGAGGAAGATCTGTAGTTTAGCAATGGTTTCCATATTTATGTACCAGTTTCCATATCTTTATGTAATGGACATGTAATCTGAATTTCCAGTTAAGACTTTATGAATTTGGCCAAGATGCCCTTCTTGTAAGATTCAATTTGTGACAATGACTTGGTGTAACCATATGCACTTGTATGTGATGCTCCATGTTCATGTTGAGCTTAAATAATTTCCAGCGATGTCTTTAATCCCTGTGAAACCATGTGGTTGTGAATGATCGCAAGTGTAACCAATATCTTGGATGATGTTCACTGGTTGTAATAGATTATTGTGCCCTGTATTATGTCGATTTATTTCAGTAAATTCCATATGGCATCAATTGAAATTCATTGACAATTATTCTTGTCATCCTAAACGATCACTTGGTGTGCCTTGTGCAGATGGCTCGCAATACTCGCTCCGGCCATAACAAGGTGCCACCACCACCACCTCCTCCCCCGCCTATGCCTACTGAGCTCCTGGTAACTCTTCTTGAGGGCCAGCGGATGCTAAGTGAAGCTATGCAAACCATGGCACAGCAGAATCGGGGTGATCGCCATGCCCGCCAAGTCGGAGAAGCGAATTAGTATAGCAATTTCAAGGATTTTTAGGACACAAAGCCGCCGGTTTTCAAGGAGGCTTCTGAACCTCTGGAAGATAATGAATGGCTCAACACTCTCGAGCAGAAGTTCCGCTTATTGAGGGTGATTGAGGAGCTGAAGACGGAATATGCAGCACATCAGCTGGAAGGCAAAGCAGGTGTTTGGTGGAGCCGTTATAGGACCAGCTTGCATGCCAATGCTGTTGTAACCTAGGATCAGTTCAAAACTGCTTTCAGGGACACTTATATTCCGCAGGGCCTAATGACCATCAAGCATACTGAGTTCATGAATTTAACTCAGGGCACCAAAAGTTTGACTGAGTATCTTCATCCTTTCAATAATTTGTCTCGCTATGCTACTGAGTTTGTTGATACCGATGCTAAGAAGCTTGCTAGTTTCAAGAGAGGACTTGGGCCCAAGCTGTGCAAGAATATGGCTGGTAATAAGAGTACCACCTTCAATGAGTTTGTGAGTGATGCTTTGACCCAGGAAAACTCCAATGCTATCGACGCTGCATCCAAGAACCGCAAGAGAGCCTATGAAGCAGGTGCTTCATAGTCCAAGACTTCGGTGACAAGTAAGCCAGTCTATCGCCCACCCAATGTTGTGACAAGGTACAGGCCGCCACAGAACATGTCAAATGTGAAGACGGGAGTTCGCAAGTCCTTCACAGTTGCTCTTCCCAGAGGTGCCACAGGTCAGGGGAGCACCATAACTCCCCGTGATAACCGTCCCTGCTTCAACTTCAAACGGGTTGGTCATTGGGCAAGAGATTGCCCATATCCTAAGAGGACTTCTGCAGCTGGGGCTAATAACCGTATCAGCCGAGTGCACTATACCACCGTTGAAGAAATCCCCGCAGGTGAAGTGGTTACTGCTGATATGTTTCTTGTCAACCAACATCCCACAATTGTCTTGTTTGATTTCGGAGCTTCACATTCATTTATGAGTCAAGCATTCGCATCTAAACATGGGCAGCATGTAGTTGATCTTCACCAGGGCAAATTTTGCATTAGTGCTGCTGGTAATCAAATCTCTACAAATCAATTAGTAAGAGATGTACATATTGCCATTGAAGGGCATGATTATTCAGCAGATCTGGTAATCTCGCCAGGCTTGGAAATAGATGTTATTCTAGGAATGAACTAGATGAGTAAGCATGGGGTTTTAATACATACCTCAACAAGGGTAGTTATGTTGAGGGAGCCTGATGGTAAGGAAGCTTTCTTAGTCCAACTTCCCAAAAACGACGATATCCGTCATGCTGCCAATGCTATCAGACCACTCACTGTGGCAGAGATTCCCGTAGTGTGTGTTTCCGGATGTCTTCCAGAGGATCTGCCCGGGTTGCATCCGGACAGAGACATAGAGTTTAAAATTGATTTAATTCCGGGTACCGCACCTATCTCTAGAAGGCCATATCGAATGCCACCCAACGAATTGGTAGAATTGAAGAAGCAATTGCAAGAACTCCTGGAGAAAGGTCTTATTCGGCCTAGTTCTTCTCCATGGGGTTGTGCGGCTCTCTTTGTCAAGAAGGACAAGTCTCTACGTATTTACGTAGACTATCGTCCGCTAAATGTCATGACTGTCAAGAACAAGTATCCCCTGCCCCGTATTGAATTTCTATTGGACCAATTAGCCAAGGCTAAGGTATTTTCAAAGATTGATTTGAGATCTGGATATCATCCAATCAAGATCCGACTTGAAGACATTCCTAAAATAGCTTTCTCCACCAGGTATGGGTTATAGGAGTATCTAGTCATGTCCTTTGGTCTGACTAATGCCCCTGCTCATTTCATGTACCTAATGAATTCGGTGTTCATGCCTGAACTGGATAAGTTTGTGGTGGTGTTCATCGATGTCATATTGGTGTATTTTGAAAATGACCAGGACCATGAGAAGCTCCTTTGGATTGTACTCACTAGATTGCGAGAACACTAGCTCTATGCCAAGTTCAGCAAGTGTGAGTTTTGGCTGAAGAAAGTGCCTTTTCTAGGCCATATTTTATCCGAAGATGGTATTTCTATTGACCCGTCAAAGGTTCAGGAGGTTCTAGACTGGAAGGCCCCGACTTCAGTGCATGAGGTTTGGAGTTTTCTCGGTCTAGCAGAATATTATCGTTGCTTTATTCTAGACTTCTCCAAGATAGCTAAGCCTATGAACAAGCTACTACAAAAAGATGTGATGTTTGTGTGGTCTCAGGAGTGTGAGGTCGCTTTCACTGCTTTACGCCATTTGCTGACCACAGCTCCTGTTTTGGCACAGCTTGACATTGAAAAGCCATTTGATGTCTTTTGTGATGCATCAAGCACTGGGCTAGGTTGTGTACTTATGCAAGAAGGCCGAGTCATTTCCTATGCCTCTCGGCAGCTGAGGAAGCATGAGGTCAACTATCCAACTCATGATCCAGAGTTAGTAGCCATTGTGCATGCATTGAAACTCTGGAGGCATTATCTATTGGGTAATCTGTGTCATATTTATACTGACCATAAGAGCCTCAAATATATCTTCACCCAGCCTAAGCTGAATATGGGACAACAAAGATGGTTAGAGTTGATCAAGGACTATAATCTTGAAGTGCACTATCATCCAGACAAGGCCAATGTTGTAGCAGATGCCCTTAGCCGAAAGCAACGTGTTGAACCTCTTCTAGAGGAAGGTTTGAATTTATTGCATCTAGTGGTCCTGCACAATATTGTAGTCAGTTGTTCCTTAGAGAGTCAAATCATAGAACTACAAAAGACCGACCCTGGTATCTTCCATATCAAAAGAAAAATGCAAGAACAAGAGACCAAGCATTTCAGGGTGGATGAGAAGGGTGTACTATGGTTTAATGATTGACTTGTAGTACCCAAAGACCGTGACCTATGCAACAAGATCTTAGATGAAGCTCACTCCTTTAAGTTGTCCATTCATCCTAGTAGCAGCAAAATGTATCAAGACTTGAAACCTCGTTTCTAGTGGACCAAGATGAAGAAAGAGATAGCAGCTTATGTTGCTAGGTGTGATACCTGCTATACGGTAAAGGTAATTCACCTTAAGCCTGTAGGGTTATTGCAACCTTTGTCGATTCCAGGTTGGAAGTTGGAGGAAATCAGCATGGATTTCATTGTGTTGGTGCAAAAGTTGATCTGCAAACACAAAGGGCTAATACCCGATTTAAACGTTAAGCCGTGCCAGCCGATTTGACCTTACTATCGGCAAGGGAGGTAACTCGAATACTTTGGTCCCGACAACAGTGATGCGCCCGGATGCCACGGCCAAGAGGTATTCACGCGGAACTTGAGAACACGTCGAGCTTAAGTCGACGAATTCCTAAAAACTCGTAGTAAAAAGGAAAAAGTATGATGAAGTCGTCGAAAAAGTAGATGCTGGAATATGAGTAAAAACTTGTGTTTGATTGATTGATAGATGTCTCATTACAAGGCCCTAGGGTCTACATTTATACCCTGCTCAAAGAGCTACA
>Ga0182004_10001702_pt1 | contig 16470 bp, 14 predicted proteins | sample Sormic07211540_1_FD_120479 | JGI IMG/M metagenome (GOLD analysis project Ga0182004, IMG submission 120479) | Endophyte microbial communities from Sorghum bicolor roots, Mead, Nebraska, USA - 072115-40_1 MetaG | ecosystem: Host-associated > Plants > Roots > Unclassified | place: USA: Nebraska...
TATATATATATATATATATATATATATATATATATATATATGAAGCATTAAATATCAATTTAAAAAATAATTAATTATATAGTTTGCATATATTTTACGAGACGAACCTTTAAGCTTAATTAGTACATGATTAGTCACTAATTTCTATAGTTACAAATATACAACATATCCAAAAACTTTTCTTTTTACAAACTAAACAAAGCGTGAGAAAAAGCACTGTCTATTATAATAAAATATATGTGCTAAAAATAGTTTTCTTTGCTTCGGTCAGACAATAGTTTTAGGTCGCCTTAGTTGGCAAGGCAAGTATCGCTCGCAAAACCGCCATCCCTTCCCGTAAGAGCCTCCCGCAGTCGCCTTGCCGGTGAATTTGCCGGCGGGAGCTCGCGTGCTGGCATGGAGAGCCCTGCCGCAGAGCCTTGCGTGGAGAGCGCAGCCGTTGCCTAGGAGCCACCGTGGAGAGCTCGCACAGACGCAATGGCCTCGCGCGCCGCCTCGCTCACGCTTCCGCTGGCATGCAGAGGTGTGGCCACAGAGGATCCGGTACTAGAAGGGAGAATAATTGGTTGGATTTTTGTTTGGACTCTAAATAAAAACGATGTACATACACGAGATGGCACGGAGAAACATGGCCAACAAAACCTATATTTCCTTTTGACTTACACATTGATGCTGTGGATGAACAAGAACAAGAAGATATGAATCTAGGTTAGTACAGTAGATTAACAGTAGATTCACACATTACATAACTCTCATGCAGATAATTCATTTTGCACAGAAAGTCCTGTGCAGGCTGCCAAGGATGACAGATGGAGAAAAAGCAAGAAAAATTAAAAAGATGCCATAATGCCTAAAAGTGTTGAAGGATTCAACACAGACCCCAAAAAGTGTTGAAGGAAACAAGAAATATGCAGAAAAACAGAAAAAACAAAAGAGAAAAAAAAACAAAAGATGCATCCAGAAAAAAGAAATCTAGAATAGAACAAATTATATATAACAAATAACTGAAGCGCAGCACAAAAACCAAAGATTCAATCGCTATGGAGAACCCTGTATATATCGAAACAAAACTAGAAGTTAGGACATCTAACAAACACCGCAAGAGCTAGACCCTCAAAATGAAGAATTTACATCGAGATAGATGACAAATGTTACAATATCATCAGAAGAGGACACATCCAAAATGAAAGATGGGGACAATGACATGGTACATCTACAACATCAAGAAGCCATGTTTCTTGAACAACCAATCCCTCTTCAATATAATGTGTCCAGCCACCAAAGACAAAATGCACCAGGATTAGCCTATAGTGGAGATCATGGTAAGTTTATCAAGTTATTATTTATGCTCGATCTTATGAAATAGAAGAACTAATATAAATACAAAACATTACTTTGCAGACAATGATGGAGTGATGTTTGAACAAGACACCAACTAGGATGAATATATGTTCTTTGCTCAAGGTATGCTAAATAAAAAAATATATTTGCAGACTATATTATTAGTACACTTTGCTGAATTTTATTTCTATAACTTAAAACAAAGTGGGACATAGGAAATTGAAATCATAAACGACGAGGAAACAACCACTGAGGATTCAAACATCTACCAGTATGAGATCGTCTATAGCAACATACCAAAGAAAGACTCACATGCTGAAAACTGTAGAAAATTTCACATTTTTGCAATGAAAAAAAATAGTGTATGAGTCTAGGCTTATGTTGCAAAAAGGGAAAGACCAAACTAGCCAAAACAAAACTGTAGAAAATTTCACATTTTGCAATTAAAAAAAATAGTGTATGAGTTAGAAGACTTATGTTGCAAAAAGGGAAAGACCAACTAGCCAAAACAGAGACAAGTCAATTCATGAGGCTTTGGAGCAATGATTCCACTAGACGGAGACACGATCAACGTCCAAAACACTGGTACTTACACCTTCGGAGCATATATGGTCAGATCGATCACAATATACACTCACCTTTGAAGCATATGGTCAGATCTATCACAATATACACTCATTTGGTGATAGTCGAGCAAATCCCAAGCACATAGAACTATAGATATATGATGGTGATCCAAGCCCCATCATCGTTATAAATAATCAACACAAACATCCTATCAATCAATAAAAAGCAGTCACATTGTATAATCAAACATTTGTCTTGTTTCCCTCTAATTTGTCAAATTCAATAATATAACAACATTCCCATTAATTTGCTAAAACATCCCTATCGGTCTCACTCACATACTGCTGTTAATGTATGGATTTCAATACGAGATGCCCTATATATAAATAGACAAGTTCGAGTTACATGTCCTTTACATGCACTGGTAGTCTGAGACATGCATTAGAAATGCTGTTCTCCCTTCTTACATGATTTGACAGATCTCCTGCCAATATTTCAAAAAGAAAAAATGTTGCCGGCATGCATCTTTCAAATCACACATGTACAACTGACAACATGTTACTTTTCTCTAAACTATCCCACCAAGTAATAATTCACAACATCCATGCCCATTGTTCATGCAAATGACCATGTATGCACCAATAGTTACTTGTGATCTGTTGCTCACTACTGGAGAGGAGAGCCCCTTTGCCAGCGCCATGAACTCATGCCATGTGTCCGTGAGCATCTCCACCATATACACACGAAATCGTAAGCGCTGCGAAAGGCCATGCATGCTCTCTGCGGCACACGCGTGGACAGATGGCATGAGCTCTGCCTGGCGTTCACGTGCGGCCAAGCTCACCGCCGTCGTCGTATCGGCGACGCCGCGGCGCGACGAGCTTGATTGGGTGGCGTTTGGCGGCACCAGCACATACGACTTCGCGTTCATGGTGAAGATACTCACTGCAGGCGGACGGCCACTGCCGGAGACACGCACGTACGTGTTCATGGCGCAGGCAAATTAAGGCTGATCGGCTGAGCCACGACCAGGCAATTTCTCAATTTCTAGTGAGGCATTAGGTGTCAGAAACCTGATCGGCTGTTGGACCAGAGCCAGTGGTCAAGAGAAGGGCTCGACTGTCTCCGTCTGGGGCCTACAACAGAAGCAAGCAAGGATACAAAGGGCAGCACAGACGTTGATTAATTAGCATCGTCAAATTAAAGTACGAAGCTCTGCTCGATCCTATCACGCCTTCGTTCACCCCTTTCTTCCTCTACTCTACCAAATTAAAGTACCCAGATACTTCTTATATATATTGCACCTTCCAAAAACTAGTTTGCTTTGTTTGTATTTTTGTTGAGTGAGTCAGTAATCAGGTTGCTGACAATAATAGGTCTCGGTTCTGCCTGCGTCCTCTGATAACCACTAGACCAGGGCCCTTCTTTGCTCTCGTGTAGACGTGTCAATCTTGCTGGTACAAGCTTCGGTGGATGTGTAGCAGCAGTGTAAATTTCATAATTTATTTTTTTTTTCATAAACTTTTCCTACGAAAACATCATTGGTGAGCTTATCTATATATGTGGGAAGTGATTCTCTAAGGGAAGTGATTGTGTGACCCAAAGTGATTTCTTATGATTCCCAAAGATAAATTCGATACAAAGTGACTATACATTATGTTTCTAATATTGTGCTTTACGTTATAAAGTACTAACTACATTTCCAATTATAAGCCAAAATGTCTTATATTTTTTTAATGGAGGGAGTACTGAGTATTCCTACTGATTCACTGAGATTACATTTTATGTCATTATTTTTTATTTTAAACATTTTTGGAGATAATGTATTTTTTCTCCTAAACCTCGAACATTATTGTTGTGGAACAAATTTCTCACAAATATAAAAACTTTGTCTTGGTGAAGCTAAAACCATTTTCTTCAAAAGCTTGAACAACTTTCATACCATGTTTCAAAAACAGAGAATTGAACCAGCCGGCATGACTAAAGCCCTCAGAAAAATTTAGAGCAGAGCTGAACCAGCAAGCCCCTGCAGAGATGAATGTGAAGGCTAAATTCATCGATGATGGCCAGATGGAAAAACTCCTAAGCTTGGTTCACTTCCTGGATGTGACATGTGTTGTACTAATTGCAGTTCTCATGTTTTTCGGTGTAGTTGTTATCCTTGTTAAGTAGGGATGCAAACGCACGGACGGATATCTCTTATATTATATTTATTTTTATATTTCTATTTTGATTCGTATTTAAATATGGATAGTGTCAACTATGTTATAGAATTGGATATCTGAATTCCTTTAAATAGATTTGGTCTTGAACATGATCGGAAAATATCCGTACCATTTTCATCTTTATTGTTAAGTGATGTAATGGCCATCTTTTCTAGCAATTAGAACTTATGATTTTTTTACTGTTGTAGTTGCGTTTGGTACTTTTCGGTACACTTCTGAGTTCTGACTCGCATAGGAGAATATGCCAAACTATGACCATGCCACGGCATTATGGACTTGGTCCTCCCTGGATAATACTAGGCCTTGTTTAATTCACCCCGAAATACAAAAAGTTTTCAAGATTTTCTGTCACATCGAATCTTGCGGCATATGCATGAAGCATTAAATGTAGACGAAAATAAAAACTAATCACGCAGTTTGACTGTAAATCGCGAGATGAATCTTTTGTTCTTAGTTAGTCTATGATTGGACAATATTTACCACAAACAAACGAAAGTGCTACAGTAACGAAATCCAAAAAAAATGACATGGCGATGGGTCAAACGTTTAGTCAATGCATCACACCTGCAAACTGTACTAAAAAAATGTATGACACACTGCCCAAACATTAAATATTAACATAGGCATGTCACATAATCCAACTGTCTTGTAAAATACCTAAGAAATATTAACATAGGCAAGTCACGTAATCCAACCGTCTCGTAAAATACCTAAGGTTTTTTTGGAGGCGGACGATTTATTTACAGAGGTGGTCATAATTGACCATCTCGAAAAATGCATTTTCAGAAGTGGACATTTTATTCACAGTGGTGATCAGGATTGTCATCTCGTAAAATCAATTTACAAAGACGGTCTTCCTAAAATTGATTTATAAAGCTGGTCCTCCTAAAATCAATTTGCGGAGATGGGCCTTTTAAGAGATCCGCCTCTGAAAATGACCACTATTTTCAGAGGCCACCTAAGGAAATATACATTGAGGCCCGGCAAAGCCCGTATCCAATCCTTTTATCGGGCTTATAAACACAATACTTAGGGTTTCTCCTCACTTTTTCTACCCTCTCCCTCACTTCTCCCGTAGCCCCCATCTCTTCCTTCTCCCCGCGGTGGTGTAAGTTCACTTCTCCGATCTTGGGTGCGGTCGGCTACCTAGTGATGATGCACGCGGGGCATGGCTGGCTCCCCTGGTGACGGTGCCCTCCATCACCTCCAGCTCCTTATCCTGCGCTCTCCACCCTCCTCCAATCCAAATCTAGAAGCAAGAGGCCATGCCCCGATGACGGGGAGCGGTTAGGGGCAGCAGTGCGTCCAGATCGAGCTTCCCTAGCCGTGGGGAGCACGCAGAGGTGGTGGCACATCTAGATCGAGCTCCCCTAGTGGTGGGGAGTGCATAGGGGTGGCGGCGCATCTAGATCCAACTCCCCTGGCAGCAAGGAGTGTGCAAGCGACGGTGGCGCGTATGGATCTAGCTCTCCCGGCAACGGGTTGCACACAGGTGCGTCCAGATCCAATTCACCTAGCGGTGAGTAGCGTATAGGGGCGGTGGCGTGTCTAGATGAAGACCATAATTGTGGCCATATTTGGTAATTCTTCCCATTTGGTAAGATCTAAATCTCACTATTAGTGGCGTATGTGATGGTGGTGAAGTGATTAGCAATGGGGAAAAAAGGTGCCCAAGAACAACACTAACTAGAAAGTGGAGCTTTCCTTGTGCATCATCACGGGTAGCAAGAGAGTTGTTGCTAATTGAGTGCCCAAGCCACCATCAACTGAGTAGAGATCCATGGGGCACAAGACTAGACATTCCTGGGTGCATCACAAATATTTCTTACTATTTATTTAGAGTTATATTTTGTTCAATATCTTCTTAAATTAATCAAATGCATGGTTTTGTTTAACATGATGGAATTTTGTACCATTGGCACCTCAAATGTCTTCAAATGACCATAATGTCCTTTAGGCCCTTCAATTGTTTGTTTACCCATATCATAAGAAACTTCAAATTGAATATAAGATCAAGTGCTACTTTTTTCCCTCACATATTTTCAAGTGTCTTAAGTAAAGAGGCATATTTGCAGCGATTCATGGGCAAGGACGCTATTATGGAATTCTTGTGGCAAGCACCAAATAGCATGAGTAAGTTACCATGACTTGAAAACTATTTTGGTATAACCACAACATGTTTTTGCACTATGAACAAAGGATTCAATCATTTAGATTTTGTCATACTCATGTTTATAGGGAAATGATGTTTATTAATGTTGAGATGATAGAGAATTAATATTTTTCTATGTCTAATACATGTTCAAGTTACATGAATAAGGAAAGAAAGAATGAGTGTGTTTGTTTGTTAGAAACAAATTATTGCAGCTATGTAGATACTTGGATTTTCTTTTTACAAGGAATACCTCCAACAAACCCAAAGTAACAAATCTATTTCCCAACATTCAAGTTCACCATCATTACTATTTGATAAAATGCTAGCACCTTAGGAATTTATCAACAAAAATGGATAGTAAACTATACTGCCATCTGTGCACCTAGAACATAGTATGGATGAATTTTCATGTTTTTTAGTCTACATCCACCACAATTATGTGAACCCCATCTAGCAAATGACCCTATTCTAAATACCAACAACTTTGATACAATTAGTAAATGAAAGTGACATAATTCTTCTTATGTGCCATGTGACATAATTCTTCTTATGTGCCATGTGACATCAATCATCTTTGTAGAAACTAGACTAAGTGGAAGTGGGAAGAAATAGCTAGATTGGAAATGAAATAGATGGGCCTTTTGTAGGTGTAGAGGCAATGTTCAGCCTGGATTGGCATAGGCATAGCCATCCATCGTTCAGTGGCACAGCTGTACATGATATATCTCGGTGGTGTGTCTGAGTTAGCATTTCTAGATCTCAGACGCACCATTGAGCTATATCATGTGCAGCCCTACCATGAAGCAATGGGTGATTGTGCCTAACTTTGGCTAAACTCAGCTTTGATACAACAGAATGTCTATCTAGTTGATTTCTAGTATGGATGTATCTTCTCTTTTTTCACTTGGTTTAGTTCTTGAAATCATATACTCATATGTGTGGCATACGCCTAGATTACATATCAAAATTAGAGCGTGTACTTACAACAAAGGTGGTTGGCCAAGAAGAAAAGAAAGTCCTATACAAAAGATAGTGCTCTATTTCTTAGTGTTTAAGAGGAAGATTAGATCTACTAAAAATATATTGTGTCTTAACTGTGGTTCTATAGGAGGTGCCAGTTCAAGATGAGGATCACGTAATTGTGGTGGTTTTGGAAGAGAAAACACAAAAAATTATCCCTAACAATTTTGGGTGCACAAAGAGAAGGTAGTGCGATTTTTTCTATTAATCCAAAGGACTCTTATGCATTGCACTTTGTTTTTTAGCCAGCCACAAATATATGCTTGATACACTTTAAGGATATATGCTTAGGGTTGCACCGATCAGACTATATGCTTGATTCTGGAACTACTTCACTACTTTGAATCGAGCACAACACTATTTCATCATCCTTTCCTAGACTTGGCCCCCTTGTGAGTGAACTTCACAGATCAATTTACTAAACATTCTTCCCCTCCAATGTCATAATAATCCTGCTTTGTTTTCTTCTATAAATTTTTATTTCCTGGTAATCTCTTTTGACCATAACAGGTCTATTACTATGATGAATTGAGATATTTCTTGTGGCTAGCACCATATAACAGGGTAATTAAGTTACCTTCTGTTGAAAAATATTTTGGTATAACCAAAACATCTTTCTATACTATGAACAAATGATGCAATAATGTAGATTTTATCATACTTATGTTCATAGGTAAATGATGTTTACTAAGTGAGATGATATAGAATTTAATATTTTTATTTGTTTAATACATGTTCAAGTTACATGAATAAGAAAAGAAAGAATGTGTGGTTTTGTTCATTAGAAGCTAATTATTACAATTGTGTAGATATTTTGCATTTTGTTTTTACTAGGAATACCTCCAACATACTCAAAAGTATTAAAATCTATTTTCAACATTCAAGTTCACCATCATTACTATTTGACAAAATGCTAGCATCCCTTAAATTTATCAACAAAAAATTGGATACTAAATTGTACTTCTGTCTGTGCACCTAGAACATAAAATGGATGATTTTTCATGTTTTTTGGTCTACATCCACCACAATTATGTGAGTCCCATCTAAGAAATGACCCTATCCTAAATAGCAACAACTTTGAGATAATAAAGAAATGAAAGTGACATCATTCTTCTTATGTGTTATACGACATCACTTATAATACAACCACTTCCTATCTCCTAGAATACCAGTAAAGATGGGCATAGATCAAGGATTCATTGTTGATTTAAATTAATTAATTGAGTTTTTAGTTTGAGTTAGTCGAGCTATAGTAGACCCATGCCATACCTATTGAAGGCACCTTCACTAAGTCCATTAGCAATTTTTCATGAGTACATGGGTACTAATATACGACCATGAACTCATCACTATAGAACAAGACAAAGTGGAAGTGGAAAGAGATAGCTCAATTGGAAATGAAATTGATGGGCCTTTTGTATGTGCAAAGGCATTGTTTAGTCTGAAATAGGCATAGGTATAGCCATCCATCATTCAGTGGTACAGTTGTACATGATATATCTTGGTGGTGTGTCTGAGTTAGCATTTCTAGATCTTAGACACACCACCGAGCTATATCATGTGCAGCCCTACCACGAAGCAATGGAAGATTGTGCCTAACTTTAGCTGGACTCTGCCTCTGTACAACATAATGTCTATCTAGTTGATTTCTAGTATGGATGTGTCTTCTCATTTTTACTTGGTTTAGTACTTGAATGATATCCTTATATGTGTGGCATACACCTAGAGTTACTTGTCAAAACTAGAGCATGTACTTACAACAGTGGTGTTTGGCCTAGAAGAAAAGGAAGTCTGATGCAAAAGATAGTGTTCTATTTCTTAGTCTTTAAGAGGAAGATGAGGTCTATTAAAAATATATTGTGTATTAACTATGATTCTATATGAGATGTCAATCTTAGATGGGGATCATGTAATTGTGGTGATTTTGGAAGGGAAAACACAAAAATTCATCCATAGACAATTTTGGGTGCACAAAGAGAAGGTAGTGCGATTTCTGTTTTCTTTTAATCCAAAGGACTCTTGTCCATTACACTTTGTTTTTTAGCCTGCCACTGATATGTGCTTGAAACACTTTAGGATATACGCTTAAGATTTCACCAATTAAACTATATGTTAGATTCTGAAACCACTCACTACATCAAACTGAGCTCAACACTATTTGCATCATCTATTCCTGGCCTTGGCTTCCTTGTTAGTGAACTTCACTTGGTCAATTTAATAACCATTCTTCCTCTCTCTCTCTCTCATGGCATAATTATCTTGCTTTGTTTTCTTCTATGAATTTTTATTTCCTAGTAATCTCATTTGACTATGACATGTCTACTGACTATGATGAATGTTGGGATATTCATTCTAGCTAGCACCAAATAGTTACCTTGAGTTGAAAATTATTTTTGTACAACCACAACATATTTTTCCACTATGAACAAATGATGTAATCATTTAGATTTTATCATTTTCATGTTCCTAGGTAAATGATGCTTACTAAGTGAGATGATATAGAATTTAATATTTTTATGTGCTTAATACATGTTCAAGTTACAGGAACAAAGAAAGAAAGAATGTGTGGGTTTGTTCATTAGAAGCTAATTTTAATAGTTGTACAGATATTTTGGATTTTGTTTTTACAAGGAATACATCTAGTGTACTCAAAAGTATTAAAATCTATTTTCCAACATTCAAGTTCACCATCATTACTATTTGACAAAATGCTAGCATCCCTATAATTTATCGACAAAAAAATGGATAGTAAACTATACTTCCCTCTGTGCACCTAGAACATAGTATTGATGATTTTTCATGTTTTTTGGTCTACATCCACCACAGTTATGCAAACCCCGTCCAGGAAATGACCCTATTCTAAATAGCAACAACTTTTAAACAATAAGGAAATGAAAGTGACATCATTCTTCTTATGTGCTATGTGACATCACTTATAATACAGCGTCACTCCCTATCTCCTACGGTACCATTACAGGTGTGCACAGATCAAGGTTTCATTCTTGTTTCAACTTAATTAATTAAACTTTTTGTTTCAATTAGTCGAGCTACAATAGACCCATGCCATACCTATTAAAGGCACTTTCGCTAAGTCCATTAGCAATTTTCCATGAGTACATGGGTACCGATACTACGGCCATGAACTCATCATTATAGAACTAGACCAAGTGGAAGTGGGAAGAGATATGTATTGGACGGGCCAAAATTTGTAGGTACAGAGGCAATGTTAAGTATGAAATAGGCAGAGGTATAGCCACCCATCGTTCAGTGGCACAGTTGTACATGATATATCTCGGTGGTGTGTCTGAGTTAGCATTTCTAGATCTCAGATGCACCACCTAGCTATATCATGTGTAGCCCTACCACAGAGCAATGGATGATTGTGCCTAACTCCGGCTAGACTCTGCCTCTGTACAACCTAATGTCTATCTAGTTGATTTCTAGTCTATATGTATCTTGTCACTTTTACTTGGTTTAGTTCTCCAATGAGTTGCTCATATGTGTGGCATACGTCTAGACTTACTTGTCAAAAATTAGAGCATGTACTTACAACAAAGGTGTTTGGCCAACAAGAAAAGAAAGTCCTATACAAATGATAGTGCTCGATTTCTTAGTCTTTAGGAGAAATGTTAGATCTATTAAAAACATATTTTGTCTTAATTATAATTCTATAGGAGATGGTTGGTCATGGACGGGGATCACATAATTGTAGTGGTTTTGGAAGGGAAACACAAAAAATCATCCCTATACAATTTTGGTTGCACAATGAGAAGGAGTGCAATGTCTGGTTTTTTTGTTAATCCAAAGGCCTCTTATGCATTACACTCTGTTTTTTTAGCCAGCCACTAATATATGCTTCATACACTTTTAGGACATATGCTTAGGATTGTATTGATCGGACCATGAGAAAGATTATGAAACCAATTCACTACAATAAATTGAGCTCAACACTATTTTATCATCTCTTCCTAGCCTTGGCTCCCTTGTCAGTGAACTTCACAGGTCAAATTACTATCCATTCTTCCTCTCTCATGGCATACTTATACTGCTTTGTTTTCTTCTGTGAGTTTTTATTTCCAAGTAATCTCTTTTCACCATAACAGGTCCACACACTATGATGAATGTTGAGATATTTCTTCTTGCTAGCACCAATTAGCACGGGTAGGTTATCTTGAGTTGAAAATTATTTTTGTACAACCACATCATCTTTTTGCACTATGAACAAATGATGCAATCATTTAGATTTTATTAAACTCATGTTCCTAGCTAAATGATTCTTACTAAGTGAAATGATATATAATATAATATTTTTATGTGTCTAATACATGTTTAAGTTACATGAACAAGGAAAGAAAGATGTAAATACTTGCATTCTCACATCTCTGGCCACACATTTCATCACACTGCTTAACTTTTCCAGCTGGTTCAAGGTTAGCACTACCAGTATAACCACGGTCGCCATCGCTGCCATGATAAGGTGGCGGTGGACCCCTAGATCCTCCACCCCCAGCATGGACCGACCACCATATCCACCATCATAGACTATGTAATTCTAATACCAATACTACTTGATTCAATTTGATGTGGAATCCACACTTCACATCTAGTAGATAACATAGAAGCATTATAGTTTGTTCTAGCCAGCCACTAATATGTGCTTGATACACTTTTAGGATATACGCTTAGGATTGTACTGATCGAACTATAAGCAATATTCTAAAAATAATTCACTTATTATAAAATCATCATTTCTTAGCCTTGGCTCCCTAGTCAATGAACTTCATAGGTCAATTTACTATCCATTCTTCCTCTCTCATGGCATAATTATCCTGCTTTGAAAGGGAAACACAAAAGTTCATCCCTACACAATTTTGGGTGCACAAAGAGAATGTAGTGCAATGTCTATTTTTTTGTTAATCCAAAGGCTAAGAGAGAAGTAATGAATTCTATTTCAAATTATAAAATATATACCATTAGAGAAAATAATAACCTTGTAAAGCATACAATTACTATCACACAAAAGGAAGTGATGTAAATTGAATTAGACCTAGCCGATTCCTCCAAATAGCTCCTGTAATTCCTCAACTGTGACATCAAGAGGCAAATTTGAGATGTAAATCCTTGCATTGTCACATGTCTCGTCACACTTTCCATCACACTACTTAACTTTACCAGCTGGTTCAAGGTCAGCACTACCAGTATAACCACCGCAGCCACCACTGCAATGACAAGGTGGTGGTGCACCCCCTAGATCCTCCACATGGAGGCATGGACCGACCACCATATCCACCATCATATGTAGGAGGCAGACCCCCTTGCCCCCCTGGGGCACTAAAGTGTCATGCAAATAAAATTCCATAGACTATATAATTCCAATACCAATACTACTTGATTCAAATTGTTATGGCAATCCACACTTCGCATCTAGCAGATAAACAGATGCATTACAGTCTATTTTTAGCCAGTCACTGATATGTGCTAAATACACTTTTAGGATATATGCTTATCATTGTACTGATCGGACTATAAGCAAGATTCAAAACCAAATCACTACTATAATTGAGCTCAACACTATTACATCATCCTTTCCTGGCCTTGGTTCCCTTGTTAGTGAACTTCATAGGTCAATTTACTATCTATTAATTCTTCCTCTCTCATCGCATAGTTATACTGCTATTTGAAGGGAAACACAAAAGTTCATCCCTACACAATTTTGGGTGCACAAAGAGAAGGTAGTGCAATGTCTATTTTTTTGCTAATCCAATGGCTAAAAAGAGAAGTAATGAATTATGTTACAGAACTATAAAATATATACCATTAGAGAAAATGGAAATCTTGTAAAGCATACAATTACTATCGCACAAAAGGAAGTGATGTAAATTGAATTATACCTAGCCGATTCCTCCAAATAGCTCCTATAATTCCTCAACAGAGACATCAGGAGTCAAATTTGAGATGTAAATCCTTGCATTATCACATGTCTTGTCACAATTTTCATCACACTGCTTAATTTTTCAAGCTGGTTCAGGGTCAGCAATACCAGTATAACCATCGCTGTCACCGCTGCCATCATATGGTGGTGGTGCATCCCCCAGATCCTCGACCCCTAGGCATGGACCGACCACCATATCCACCATGATATGTAGGAGGCAGAACCTTTGCCCCCCTAGGGCACTAAAAGTGTCATGCAAACGAAATTCCAAAGACTATGTAATTCTAATACTAGTACTACTTGATTCAATTTGATATGGCAATCCACACTTCTCATCTAGCAGATAAATAGATGCATTTACACTTTGTTTTTAGCCAGCCACTAATATGTGCTTGATACACTTTTAGGATATACATTTAGGATTGTATCGATCAGAATGTAAGCAAGATTCTGAAACCAATTGACTACTATAAATTGAGTTCAACACTATTTCATCATCCTTTCCTTGCCTTGCTCCCTTGTTAGTGAACTTCATAGGTCAATTTACTATCCATTCTTCCTCTCTCATGTCATGATTATCTAGCTTTGAATGGGAAACACAAAATTCATCCCTACACAATTTTAGGTGAACAAAGAGAAGGTATTGCAATGTCTGATTTTTTTTTTGTTAATTCAAAGGCTAAAAGAGAAGTAATAAATTTTGTTATAGAATTATAAAAATACATACCATTAGATAAAATGATAATCTTGTAAAGCATACAATTACTATTGCACAAAACGAAGCGATGTAAATTGAATTATACCTTGTTGATTCCTCCCAATAGCTCCTGTAATTCCTCAACAGTGACATCAGGAGGCAAATTTGAGTTGTAAATCCTTGCATTGTCGCATGTCTCATCACACTTACAGCTGGTTCAGGGTCAATACTACCAATATAACAACCGCCACCACTGCTGCCATGATGAGGTGGCGGTGCACCCCTAGATCCTCCACCCCCACACATGGACCAACCACCATATCCACCATCATATGTATAGGAGGCAGACCCCTTGCCCCCTAGGGCACTAAAAGTGTCAAGCAAATGAAATTTCATAGACTATGTAATTCCAATACCACTATTACTTGATTCAATTTGATATGGCAATCCACATTTCGCATCTAGTAAATAAACAAATGCATTAGTCTCTATTTTTAGCCATATACGCTTAGGATTGTACTGATCGGACTATAAGCAAGATGTTGAAACCAATTCACTACTATAAAATGAGATCAACACTATTTCATCATCCTTTACTAGCTTTGGCTCCCTTGTCAGTGAAATTCAAATGTCAATTTACTATCCATTCTTCCTCTCTCATTGCATAATTATAATGTTTTGGTAAGGAAACACAAAAATTTATCCCTACACAATTTTGGGTGCACAAAGAGAAGGTAGTGCAATGTTAGATTTTTTTCTGTTAATCCAAAGGCTAAAAGAGAAGTAATGAATTCTGTTATAGAACTATAAAATATATACCATTAGAGAGAATGATAATCTTGTAAAGCATACAATTACTATCACACAAAAGGAAGTGATGTAAATTTAATTATACCTGGCTGATTGATTCCTCCAAATAGCTCATGTAATTCCTCAACAGTGACATTAGAGATGTAAATCCTTGCATTGTCACATGTCTCGTCACACTTTTCATCACACTACATAACTTTTCTAGCTGGTTTAGGGTCAGCACTACTAGTATAACCACCATCGTCGTTGCTTCCATGATAAGGTGGCGGTGCACCCCTAGATTCTCCACCCCTAGGCATAGATCGACCTCCATATCCACCATCATATGTCGGAGGCAGACCCCCTTGCCCCCCTTGGGTACTAAAAGTGACATGCAAATAAAATTCCATAGACTATGTAATTCCAATACTAGTACTACTTTATTCAATTTGATACGACAATCCACATTTCACATCTAGCATATAAATGTGCATTACACTCTGTTTTTAGCCAACCACTGATATGTGCTTGATACACTCTTAGGATACATGCTTAGGATTGTACAGATCAGACTATAAGCAAGATTACTATCCATGGCATTGGCTCATGTAATTCCTCAATAGTGGCATCAGGTGGTATATTCCTCTAATAACTTCTATAATTCCTCAACAGTGGCATGAGGTGGCAAATTCGAGATGTAAATCCTAGCATTGTCACATGTCTCATCACACTTTTCATCATTACTTAACTTCTCTAGCTGGTTCAGGGTCAGCACTACCAGTATAACCACTGTCGGCAGACCCCCTTGTTGCCCCCCTAGGGCACTAAAAGTGCCATGCAAATGAAATTCCATAGACTATATAATTCCAGTACTATACCAATACTACTTGATTCAAATTGATATGGCAATCCACACTTTGCATCTGGCAATACACAAATGCATTGAACTTTCTTTTTCGCTAGACAACACTGCAAACATACAAAACAATATAGCAATTAAAACCAATCATGCAATCATCTGTCATAGTTTTTCGCCCTATTCGCTTCAGTTTCTCAAAAAAAAAAATCAACGAACAGTCCTTTCAGCGATGGCTTTTCAGCCAAAATGCTTGGATGGAACAACATTATCTCTAGAAGAACATCATGTTGGCAGATTTGTTCATCACCCACCCCTTGATCTCCTCCATGAGTTTAATCTGGACGAACAAAGGCCCGCTCGCAAACTCGCCACATACCTCCTGGACAGCCGGGGCGTTGCACAGCAAGAACTTTGCCAGCATCCTCTGCGCCATGCCTCCCTGGTAGTGCACCAAGTTGATCTCCTTCACCCGCTTCCTCAAGCAATGGAGCTCAGTGTCTGGCACGGGAAGTGACACGTGCTTGTCGTACTTGAGCTTATTCCCATGTTGGACCTCCTCCTCATGGTGGCCATAATACTTATGATGATCGGACTCTAGCTCTAGCCATAGGCGGACCCAGGGCCCGGCGACCCTGGGCACCTGTCCGGGCTCTGCTCAGTGACGGACATGAGCAAATGAAGCGCAGTGCATCACCTCTACAGCTTTTACTGTATGTTTGTATATATGCTACACACATGAAAGTCTCACGGAGTGATCAAGACATGTAGTCCAAACGCAGATACCATGCATGTAGCCAGTACTAATTAATAATTGGCAGTACTTAATAATTAAATTATCAATTTTGGCCAGTTTCATATAACTCAAGACTTGAAAAAATACAGCCA
>Ga0182004_10001703_pt1 | contig 16468 bp, 13 predicted proteins | sample Sormic07211540_1_FD_120479 | JGI IMG/M metagenome (GOLD analysis project Ga0182004, IMG submission 120479) | Endophyte microbial communities from Sorghum bicolor roots, Mead, Nebraska, USA - 072115-40_1 MetaG | ecosystem: Host-associated > Plants > Roots > Unclassified | place: USA: Nebraska...
ATCTGCGTTCTTTCTACTAGTGGCTAGTTGTGTTCATGTTAGCTATTAATTGCTTATTCTAGACTTGTATTTGTGTGTGGGCTATTGTATTAAATACCTAAGACTAAGGAGCATGCACTTTTTTATTATTATATGCACTTGAACTTGATGCTATATATACTTTTAGCCATACACTTGGTACTATATATCGGTATTTCGTATTGAGTTTTCGTATATCGACCGTGTTCGATGTAAATCCGATCGAATTGGTTCGTTTTCGAAATTCCCGATATTTCGTAGGTTCGTGTTCGTTTTCGTGTCCGACTTTACCGTTTTCGTTTTCGTATTTCAAATGTAAAAGTAGAAAACAATTTAGGAGTTTTTCGACCGTTTCCGACCGTTTTCATCCTTAACCCCCTTCATGTTAGCTCGCTCGAGACTCTGGACAAACCACATTGTGCCCGTGGGGCATCACTTCTTCTCGAGTTCCCGACCCTCTCAGAGCGATTCTGTCTTGCCCAAGAGACATGCCCCACCCTTGGACATGATCATGATGACGCCCAAGCCTCTTCCACGTCGTTGCCCCCCTTAGACAGGATAAGCATGACTCTGTGTACAAAGTCATGGAAAACAGTGTTACCTGACACAATCGCCACCATTCCATTGTGCCTAGACGACTATGCCTCTGCAGCAAAAAGTGACAACAGTCACTATGCCACCGACTCTCCTCTATACACAAAAATAAAGATGGCCACGGCGCATGGCGCAAGTGCCCGGAAAGGCCAGGACTAGACGACCATGATGTCCTTGTGCAATAGGATCGGCTGCTTACTACGGGTGAACAAGAAGACACCATACTCCCTTGAAGACTCTTTGCTTTTCTCTTTCTTCTCCAGTCTCTTATGCAGAACATGTACCGCCATGTTATTCCTTGACCTATCAAAGGGAGTCGAGAGCCCCTGCACTGGGGGCACGCGCCCCACATAGACGCTAGCCACAACACAAGAATAGCTATAGACTTGGAATCCCTTCCCTTTCTTGAACCGTTTGTAACCCGCATGCAAGAGCAACACAAGCAGCGCCACACATTGGACGTAGGGACCTTCTTGTCCAGCATACATCTTTGTTCATCTTTGCACACCATGCGAGCCTTAGACATGCGGAGATAAAACTCACTCATCGGTTTGTCTACACTACTTTGGACACTGACACAAACTATAACAAAGGCTATTTAATTTAGTTATATTTATGAAAATGCAAAAATTCTCAACCAATTGTACGTGAAAACTTTTAACTAAAGAAAAAATTATGGATAAAAAAGATCAAATACTATTACAGGCTCTAGGAGAACATGTCTCCTCACCGATTACTTAACAATCATTAAATAATTCAACTTACTCATAGCAATCATCCATATTCATATTTGTTTAACATGCAATATTCAATAGTTTAATAATTGTCCAATGGTTTATTAAGTAAAAACATGATAGATAAACATAGATTATACTCCATCCATCCTAAATTATAAGACGTTTGACTTTTTTTTATCTTAATTTTGATCACTCGTCTTATTCAAAAATTTATGCAAATAAAGTCAAATTTAAGTAGAACTTTTATTAATAAACAAGCCACGACAAAAAAGTAAAATTTTGCACAAAATTTTGAATAAGTCGAATTGTCTAAACTTGATGTCAAAAAAGTCAAACGACTTATAATTTGGGATAGATTGGGTACCAATCTAGAGTAATTAAGGAACAAATATTTCGATTGGTCATCATTGGTGTCCCTTAAATATTTCATGGCTAAGCTAGATAGTGAGCTAATACATCATTATCAGTAAGCCAACGACATTTGTAATATTATGGATATAGACCCTTGAAAAAGCTATAATGGTGCCATAGTAGGGTATTTACAACAATAGTTACTATTGTACTAAACATAACTCCATTTTGTCATTTCTTCTTTTATTTATACCAGACCAATTTGAAATTTTTGTGTCAAACGCTTTTCCAAAATATGACTAACTACCTTAGGTATGTTTGGCGAATGGGATAGAAAAATAATATCCCACCCTCCAAAGGTAATATTGTATTCTAGCCATCCATTCGCTACGCCTCATTTAATCTTAGTTGTTTGTCCATTTCCCTTTTCCTATCTCACCCTCTATATCTCTATATTGAAACGCCAAACAATTATTGTGTTGTGAAAATTTGTTCTGTGATCTACATTCCACTTCGTAGGTTCGGATTTTAATCCGATCAATAAAATACTCTATCTGTTCACCTTAATTTCCCACTACGTGAAACTTTTCTGAATATTATAAAAATTAATTAATAAATATACTAACATATAAACATTTAAATAAACACATTTTGCAAATATAATTTTGGTCAAAATTGAGTAAGTTTGACTTGAAATAAAATAAAATCAAAGTGAAGTATAATTTAGAAGAAATGTAGGTGTAGCCGAAGGATTTTTCACCCATCATCTGTCGGATGATAATCAAGATGGAGACAGAGGATATATTCCTGCTCCTGCATCACGATTCGGTATATGATGATGATGTTGCGCCACCAAGGAACGATGCACGGGAATCGGAATCTCGCCCCGTCCGCCCATCTACGTCGCGTGACGCGCGACCTTTGAAACCGGCCATGACGATGACGCGGAGGCCTGGTTTGACTTCCCTCAATCCCCAATCCTGCTGCTGGCGCGTGGCCTTATTTACTTCTACCCAAAATCCAACATTTTTCAAGATTTCCCGTCACATCAAATCTTTAGACGCATACATAAAATATTAAATATAAATAAAAATAAAAACTAATTATATAGTTTGGTCGAAATGTACGAGACGAATCTTTTAAGTTTGGTGGACAATAATTACCACAAAGAAACGAAAGTGCTACAATATCGTGAAATTTTTCTTTTCAATAACTAAACACGGCCCAAATACAAATACAGATTCAAAAACCGGGGCTGTATTACATGTTCTCCTCGAGCCTGCCTGCCCGTGCCCGACCGTGGGTTGGATTGGATCTTGTTTGTTTGTTCACGAAGTTCATTCGTTGTCATCCATCCTCGCTTAGTTTACTGTGCGAGTTGCAAGCCAGCGCGCGCGGCGGGTTTGCCTGCCTCTGCCCGGGTGCCATACGGTTTTGTTGCTGCGCCCATGGTAACAGTAGTGTGTGTACCCGCTGCGCTTTTGCTTCAGCGCTGGATTATACTATTAACTGTGATTCGTGTAATACGTTTCCACACCAAAGAGAACGCCTAGAGCTGCCTGCACGTACGTACATGCATGTCTGACTTTGATTTTGTTTCATTTCCTGTGTGTCTGTTTGCCGCTCGTTTTTAGTTTTCAAGCAAGCCGCCAAGGAACGAATGAATGAAGTCAAGTTAATTTGTCCTCTCGGTTTGGTTTGACCATGCACGTACTTAATTATCTTTTACGTATGTTCTAATTGAGTGCTCACCATGCAGACACACTGTCATATAAATCTATGCAATCAATTGTTACAGTGTCAAAATCGTTCTCCAGAGACCTCGACAAACAAGACGTTTGTAGGGGCACATACGTCCACCTCTCTAGAAATCAACTTCTAGGAAACCAATAACATTTATTTTTATTTTGCGAGGCAACCTCCAAAAAATTGACAGGGTGTTCATGCCATTCCTTACGTGTTCAAAAGAAATAACCCACCTTATAAAAAACTAGGCCTAACACCCACCATGTATGTGTAGGTTTATTGAGAAATCAACCAAAACTAAAGTTATAATGGCTTATTTGAGCAACCCAAAATAACCCGCCAACACACAAGGATAACAAATGATGTAGCTCATCACACACATCATCGGTTGCCGAGCTTGCTTTTTTGTTAAAAAAAACCGAGAATAAGCGCTACTTTTAAGAAAGCAATGTTCGGTACATGACTAGGGATACCACTTTAACAAAAAAACATAAAAGGCCTAGAAACACAGACTTAAATCTCATAAATGTTTGTTGGCATGTCACTACTAGGCTTGAAAATCTTCAGCCACCCTAATATGCTTTCCTTCACTTGCATTACTGTTTTCCCAATCCTCCTCCTTAAGAACAATACTCCACTTCTGTATCAAAGAGATCGCAACAAACAACACATCAGTTGGAGCTTTAGAGAACTTCTTCTTGATAGCCATTTTGCTACTTATAGTCCACGAAGCCCAAGAAAACCATGCAAAGATAAACAAGATTAAGCGTTTTAGAAAGGCCCCTTGCCCTGTAGCCAGGTGCTAGTGAAGTCCATCAAGGATTTAGGGAGATTGTTTGGAAAATCTCCTTTAGAGACCCCAAAACTAGCCTAGCCATGTGACAATTCAAAAAGATATGGTCAACAGTTTGAGCAATGCAACACAAACAACATTTACCATCACCTTTATAACCCCTTTTGATCAAGGACTGAGCAACCTGCGATTTGTTGTTAAACATTTGCTGAAGAAAAAATTTGATATTCAAAGGAATTTAGCTTTTGCAGATAATTCCAGCTACCCTACTGTTTACCCCTCTGTTAGTTATGAACCTATATACAGACTTCATCCCAGTTTGCTCAAAACCAAGGTAATCAACTTTCTGTTTTGCAGGCACACCTCCAACAGCCAACAATGCACTACTGCCCCTTCCCAGCAAACCTCCAGGGTTCAAGATGTTATGTTGATGCAGCAGTAACCCCTGATGATCAAAACAATAACACTAACAATGCAGGACTAGGCATCTTTATCCTTAATTTTCAGGTTCAGCCGCCTCAATCCATCTATGTACAAGCTCAACTTCAGCGCTGCCACTCCGTTCTCATGGGTGAAGCTGCAGCCTTAGCTCTTGGAGCAACTATTGTTCGGGCTCTTCAAATTCCATATTGCAGCTTTCTTTCAGATTCCCAACAACTGGTGCATTTCCTCCATCAGGAGAACCGACAAAACCCGCCCCAGTGGAGAATCAAACCGTTTACACAGGTTTTCAACAACACTGCAACCACTCTTCAAACTCACCTTTTCAAGATCAACCGAAATCAAAATACTACAGCTGATACTTTAGCAAAGCAGGCCCGTACCTCAATGCTTACAGTTCAAAACTGTAATTGTTCCAGGCCTCATTGTGGCCCCATTTGTACCTTGTTTCAGGCTCTACTTCAGGTAGACCTCAACTCTGTATCCATTTTAGCAGCTTCTTGCTGCAGGTAATAAATTTCTTTGCAATTGTCAAAAAAAAAACCTATATACAGATTTAGTGGTGAACATTTTGTTTTTCTCTAAATCCTAGCTAACTGAATCTGCTATAAGCCCTTCTAAATAGAGATACTACTCAGCTCCACACACAAAGAGGTCAAACTGTCAGACCTAAATAGAAAGAGTCCTCCTAACGCCTACAAACCACTCCCCCTCAACACAATAGCGAGAGACTCAACAACCTAGTTCACTAACCATTTGCTGAAGAAAAAATTGATCTTCAAAGGAATTTTGTTTTTCCAGATAATTCCAGCTACCCTATTGTTTACCCCACCGTTAGTTATGAACCTATATAAAGATTTAGTGGTGAACTTTCTGTTTTTCTCTAAAGCCCAACTAACTGAATCCGCTATAAGCCCTCCTAAATAGAGATACTACTCAGCTCCACATATTGAAAGGTTGAACTGTTGGACCTAAATAGAAAGGGTCCTTCTAAAGCCTACAAACCACTCCCCCTCAACCCAATAGTCAGAGACTGAGCAACCTAGTTCTCTAAATATTTTTTATAGCTCTTCATATCTAATCATCAGGGAGGCCTCGTGATCTAGCTATCTTGCCAAAACTTGCATGAAAAACCATCCCCTATTTTATAAATGCACCCCCATTTGAAAAGATGCTTCACTTTATGTAGACCCTAATACCAAAATTGAGAAGTCCCTTTCACCTTTGCAGAGAAGAAACTACAGCCCTCCGAATACTTATCCTGTAGGATTTTGTACCAGAGTTCATTTAGTTATTGAAGAATTTTCCAAATTCACTTTACTAGTAGGCAATCATTCATTATTCTGGTGTTTAGTATACCCAAATCGCCTTGGTCTTTAGGTCTACTCACCATTTCCGATTTGACCATGTGATATCTGCCCTAATGTTGTTCATTTTCTTGTGAACACCATGAGTGAGCCAATAAAACCCCATATAATATAAAGGGATAGTGCTTAAGCAGGTACTTCCTCTGTCCCATAATTAGTGTTGTCCTTCTGGCATTGCTTTCAAACGTCTAAGTTCACAGGGGAGTAAAAGCATCCAGGCAGCACACACGTCCAAGTTCAGACAATGAGTATATGGTGTACCTCGTTGAAGGCTTAAATGATCACTATATCAAGATGGAGGGAGTATTGGTTAAGATCCATCTCCCCCCTGAGGTCAAGTGCTTCACTTTCCAAGGATCCAACCCCTTAAACAACAATGTCACATCACATTGCTATACGAGACGAGGTTCCATGAGCGTCCCCAGCCATTGCCCATGCAGGGAACGCCGATAGCATCAACAAATGCAGCAGAGGTACCTCTACGGGGTGCATTCCCGGCCCGAAACTTGAGAACATGTTATTTCTTCCTTCAGTGTCTCAGCCAGAAAAACGGAGGTATGGCTATGGAGTCTTTATATCAGAAGTTAATTTCAAAAGGATGTCTAAAGTTCAGATTTTGCAAACGGCGATAAGTAAAGTACTATTTTGACATTATTTTCTGAGAAAAAAAATAAGAGCTACGGGTACATCATTAAATTGTGACCGTATGTATATATTAGCATCAGATGACACTAGTAGCTCCAACTTCAACAATGGTTTAACACAGAGCAGCATGGCTAGCACAAGCTTAGGAACTTAAAAACACCCCTCGTTTGCAGCAGCATTGGCTGAACGCTCAGAATTATTAAATCAGTTTCAGATTATAATTCATTTGACTTTTTTATCCTAAATTTAACCACTCGTCTTATTTAAATAAATATACAAAATATTACTTTTTTTTTGTTATGGCTTGAAAATGACTTAAATTTGACTATTTTTGTATAAATTTTTTTGAATAAAATAAATAGTCAAACTTAAGGTTAAAAAAATCAAATGAATTATAATTTGGAATAGATGGAGCAGAAAGGATGCCCTTTTTGCACCAAGTGGAGCCTTGGCTAAAAGAAAGCGACATCCTGATGGACAATGAAGTGAGCAAGAAATCGGTGAACATTGTCGGCTCTGATGCTTATTTGGCAGATGCATGCACCCAACTTATGAGACCTATTCTGCAGTGGGGTCGCTGTTTAGCAGCGCACTGGAATGCGTCAAGCATGTGCACGGGACAGGATTCGTTGCCTCCCTCTGATTAAGGCCTTGTTTAGATGCGAAAAGATTTTGGATTTTGCTACTGTAGCATTTTCGTTTATTTGTAGCAAATATTGTCTAATCATGGACTAACTAGGATCAAAAGATTCGTCTCGTGATTTACAGTTAAACTGTGCAATTAGTTTTTATTTCGTCTATATTCGATGTGACAGAAAATCTTACTTTTTGATTTTTTGGTGAACTAAATAAGGCCTAAGGCATTCTTCATTTTCGTCAGGATGCTTATCCAGGCTCATAATTTACGTCCCATTATGAAGTGGTTCGTGTCGTTTTTGGCAAACAGGAAGGCTAAAATCCACTAGCTTTGCCTCATCTTGGATTCTTGCAGCCCGGTCATGACTCGTGGCCAGACTTGTCTTTGCTTTCCTATTATTAGTCCATATGCTTCCTGATATATAATTAACTATCAAAGAAATCATCTGTTTTTTTAGATAAATGATATAAAATTCGGCTTCATCTATCCAAGCAAAGGGGCAAAGTTTATTGTAACAACGTACAGCCACACACACGGCTCCTGGGAAAAAAGTTCTTTTTCTAAACAAAACCAACATGTCTTTACGAGAGCCATCCGTTGGAGCCGAAAAAAATCTAAAGCTGACGTCTCCAGATGCTTAGCTGCAGAAACTAGTTGATCCTTAAGATCATCATGCCATTGCAGACTTGCCCTTGACGTAGCCAGTGAGTCCCTCTGAAAAGTACTTGCAAAAGATATTTTGGTTTACGTTTATGAAAAACTATTTCATTCCTTGTTAGCCAAATTGCCCATAATAAAGCAGATGTTGCTGTTAATAACAATGTATTATACTTTTTATTGCCCACCTTGAACCAATTTTCAATCAGATCATCTATACTTGTAGGTGGTAAACTTCCAAAAAGTAAATGAATCGAACGCCACAAAAACTTGGCATAAAAGCAATCAAAGAACAGATGTTGAATTGACTCTGTTAAGTGATAGAAACAACATAACTTGTCTTCATGCCAATTCCTACGAGCTAGGTTGTCTTTCGTAAGAGTGACACCCATCTTCAAGTACCACAAAAAGACTTTTATTTTCATTGGTAGCTTTGTTTGCCAAATATCTTGTGACACTTTGATCCCATTATTAATTAAAGCAGCATACATAGATCTGATTGTGAACGTTCCAGAAGCCTTTAAACCCCAAATAAAAGCATCCCGTTCCTCAACTAAGTTAACTTGTTGCAAGGAAGTGACAATACGCTGCCAATTGGCTAGGTTTCTACCCACTAAATTCCTTCGAAAAGTTACATTTAGTATGGGAGAACTCATAACTGACGCAATAGACTTTTGCTTTCTTCTTACAATATTAAACAAAGAAGGAAACTTGTCTTTAAGTTGTTTATTGCCCAACCAGATATCAAACCAAATCTAGTCCGAGAACCATCTTTGACCTTAAAATGTCCCAACCCTAAAAAGATATCGTTGACATTCATAAGACTTCTCCAGAAGTGTGAGTCGCTAGGTTTTTTCTTGCAGCTACCTAAGGTTTTATTTTTATATATTTATTTCTTAGCAATTCTTGCCACATACCATTCTCGTTTAGTAATTTGAACAACCATTTACTAAGCAAACACTGATTCTGAATTTGCAAATTCTGAATCCCCAATCCGCCTTGGTCCCTAGGTTGGCACATAATTTCCCACTTAACTAATCTATACTTCTTTTTATGCTGATCATTTTGCCAATAAAATCGGGACCTAAAGCAATCTAAATTTTCCAGAACTCCACGTGGCAATTCAAAGAAAGACATCATAAACATAGGTAGGCTGGAAAGTACTGAATTTATTAGTACTAACCGGCCACCGGATGTTAACATCTTACCTTTCCAGCCACTTAACCTTTTCTCAATCCGTTCCTCAATGGCCTTCCAGTCTTTATTAAATAGCTTCCTAAAATGCATAGGAATACCTAGGTAACGAAACGGGTATTTGTCTACCACACTTCCAAAAAGTCGTGAATAAAACTCTTCGTGATCTTTAGCTTGACCAAAGCAAAAAACTGCACTTTTGTGAAAATTTATTTTTAAGCCGGATAGTTGCTCGAAGGTGCATAGAAATAGCTTCATATTGACAGCTTTCTCAACATCATGGCTCATAAAGATCATTGTGTCATCCGCATACTGAAGGGTGGACAAACCATCTTGGATGAGATGAGGTATAACCCCTTTGGCCTGTCCTACATCCTTTGCTCTGGCAATTAATATGGCCAACATGTGCACCACTATGTTAAAAAGTATTGGAGACATAGGGTCACCTTGCCTTAAGCCTTTTTTTTGTCTGGAAGTAAGACCCTAATTGGTCATTGACTTTAATATTAACATTACCGCCTTGTGTGAAATGCTTTATCCATTCACACCATTGTTGTGAAAACCCTTTCATTCTTAACGTCTGTTGTAGAAAACTCCAATTGACTTTATCATACGCTTTCTCGAAGTCTATTTTAAAAATCACCCCATTTTGTTTTTTCTGTATGAAGTTCATGAATAGTTTCATGTAAAATGACAGCTCCTTCCATAATATTTCTACCTAGTAATAATGCTAACTAAGTCGGCCTTATCAGTCTCTGGGCCATGGAGGACAATTTATTTGTTGCCACTTTAGTAAAGATCTTTGTTGAATCACTCTTGCTTCAGACTTTTTAGGCAACAATATTATCGTTCCAAAATTTAGACGATTTAGAGGAAATGTTCTCTGATAAAAATCTGTGAACATAGCCATCAAATCATCTTTAACCAGGCCCCAGAAAACTTGATAAAATTCCGGAGGAAAACCATCTGGGCCAGGAGCCTTGTTGTGTTCCATTTGGAAAATCGCCACTCTAACTTCCTCCTCAGTGAAAGGCGCAGTTAAAAACTCATTCTCCAAGTCCGACACTTGAGGTATGCCCTCTATCTGTGATTCGTCTAAAGAAATTAGTGTAACCTCAGATGGACCAAATAGTTTTTTATAATAACTGGTAATATACGGCTTAAGTTGAGCATCACCAGTAGAAATCATCTGTTACTAGTAAATAATATATATTCCCTTTATTTTAAAATATTCTAAATGTATTTAGCTTTTGTAGGTCAGCTTTTGCTATATACATATCTTAGTATAGAGTATATTTATCGAATAATATCAAAACGACTTATAATTTAGAATAACAGAGTAATGACTTATAACGTGGAATAGCCGAGTATAAAAGAACTTTTTTCTTTTCAACAAAAAAAACATGATTAATGGATTCACCTGTCTGTGCAGCGTCGAAAGGGGCAGCACAGATCAGATCACAAGTTCCCAACGATGGCTGCCCATTCGCTCACTTGGTGAGCTTGAAATGCGAAAAAAGCGGTGGAATATCTCCCATAAATATCGGCTTTCAGTAGAGTACATATGTAGAAAACCAATTTTAGATAGTAGAAGAGACAACCTAAATATGAGCATACTCTCTCCTGAAAACCCATATTGCAGAAAGAGTTATCTATTGGGTTCCGTTGTGGACAAAAACCAGTGATCCCTGCTTATGTTTTGCAATGAAAATGAGTCGTTACCCACCATTTTTTAGTGCTATGTGACTAAAAACGTTTGGCTTACGCCTAGTTTAGTTCCATTTTTTTTATTTTGAGTATTGTAGCAATTTTATTTTTTATTTGGCAATTATTGTTCAATAATGGACTAACTAGGCTCAAAAGATTCATCTCGCGATTTACAGGCAAACTGTGCAATTAGTTTTTGTTTTCATTTATTTAATGCATCATGCATGTGCTGTAAGATTCGATACGACGAGAAACCTTGAAAAGTTTTTGATTTTTTGGGTGAACTAAACAAGGCGTTATTACCTTTGATTTGTTGGGTCAGGATCTGGATGACAGTTTTAAATCAGTTGCTCGACTCTGGGCGTCACAAACTTACCAATATCATCTCTAACTTATAAGAACCGAAATGTATGCTCAGGGCGTTACATTGACACGGTTGAGAAGAGTTTTGCTGTGGATCGTCAAGATGGTGAGAAGATGGATACCTTTACTCAAGCCGGATATTTGACTGCAAGTGGAAGAGAGGTTGCACGACAACTGGAGATCAAGGCAGGCTTACCACCTCAATCGCAGTGGAGGGAGCTGGAAGAGACAAAGTTTATCATCAGGGTCGGAGCCATTGGGTGCTCCGCTTTTGGTCTTAACAAATGTAGTTTACTCATGCGGTTCATGTCTCACACTCTGGCTTAAGGCCGTGATTTTGCTGGGCGTTGCGATATGCAAGTACTGTTAAAGGTTTTTGCTTTTTGCAATACAAAAGCCGGAGTATCCCGGTCGTCGTCTTCTTCTTCTTAAAAACAAAAACCTACGCCTGAGATTGAGGCCCGTCGTTGATTTTGAGCGCCACGCCCCGCTGGTCAGTCAAGATGGGATAGAGATATCATATCACTATCAGCCTATCAGCTATCAGGATACACGACGCGGCGCATCAGTTGGCTGGTGAGTCAAGACGATTCGTATCAGTATCAGCTATCGGGAGAGAACGACGCGGCGCATCAGTTGGCGTTGCTGTCGGGCACAGAAAATTCTCGGACTCACTCACCTATCATTCAGAGGGCCGGCCAATTGTGAAGGAGAAAATGGTAATTTTGCCATCCTCAAAATTGAGCTTCGCTACTTTACCGTCCTACAATAAAATTCACTACTTTACCATTATGAAACACGGTCATCACGCTAGAATGCTCTTTTGCTCTGCAACCCAGTTTGTATTCCCAAATTACCCCTGCGATTCTCGTATCCTCAACCATGGCTGGAGCAGCCGGGCGGCTACAGAGCCATGGAGCAGCCGGCAAGGAGCCGCGCGCCACCAGATTGAGGGGAGAGAGGAGCGCGCGCCACATGGGGGTTGGAGGTGCGCACGCGCACAAGGGTGGAAGAGCGCACGCCACTAGGGTCTGCCTCGTGCTATCGCCGCGAGAATGGCGTAATGCGTGCAGGACACGACCTTGATGTTCCATTGTTGCTTGCTCGAGCTCCAGCAGAGAGATGGGGGAGGAAGACGCGCTGGAGGTAGGGGAGGTTGGGAGAAAGCCGCGCTGCCCGGGGTGGAGGGCTACCGAACTCGGGGGAGCATGCACGATGTGGAGGGGAGAGGAGACACCACCACAACGCTAGATCTGCCTCGTGTTCCATGGAGGAGGAGTGCCGCTGGTGTGGAGGAGGACACCGGGGTGAAGGAGGCTGTGCCAGGGTGAGGAGGGCGCGCTGGCCGGGGTAGAGGAAGGTGCCCCGGGTTGAGGAGGTCGCGTCGAGGGTGGAGCAGGCACGCCAGGGTGAGGAGGCCTTGCGGCCGTGGATGGGGGATGGCACGTCTATGGGGTGAGGAGGCCGCCGTTGCCATGGATGGTGGATGTGCCTGGTGGTTGGGTCTGGTAAGAGCGTCAGAAATTTTAAATTAAAGAGGCAAGGGTAATTCAAGTATAGAAACTGTGTAGTAGGCCAAAAGAGCATTCTAGCGTGACGACCGCGTTTCATAATGGTAAAGTAATGAATCTCATTTACGGGATTGTAAAATAGAAACCCATTTTTGATGATGGCGAAATTGCCATTTTCTCATTGTGAAGGCAGCAGCGGCGCCTATGGTTGGTTCATGCATCACATTTTTCTTTCGGTCGGTGTAATAATAATTTTGGATAGCTAGCTTCGTTGGATTTTCCAAAGGGCCGGCGCATCCATGCTGAATTAGCTAGGACTAGGACAGCCACACTGATATGAAATGCTTCGATTATACTTTGTAGAGTTGAACGAAATCATCATTAAACAACAATGAAGTAGATCTTTTAGCTAAACAAGCTCTGGCTTATAGTTTAGACATCTCTCAGCCTTTCAGGCTTTCTATTCTTTTCAGGAACATAGATCTCAGTGTCCTGTACTTCAGGCTCTGAATAATGTTATCCTAACCTCTGTAAGGTTACTCACAGCTTCTTTTTGAGGAATGAATTTTGTTACTTGTAAAAAAACGAAGATCACCAAAAACAATAAATGTTACTAAAAAGAGAGAATTCCTTGATTGCCATCAAAACTTATATTAATTCCTTCATTGCTATTAAAAATTATAAATTTCCTTCATTGCCATCTGTTTCTAATTTTTTATCCTCTAACTGCCATTATAGTCATATGAATATCTATTCTTTCCTTCATTGCCATCCAATCACAATATTTGTTCCCTTCATTGCCATTGTGTGTACATATCAATGTTTCAAATGCCAATTTTGCCCCTGCTTGCTTTCATGAAGACTTATGAATTTACATAATATTTTCATACACACGCCATTTTTTTGTGACTACATCTCTACACTACGACTATTTCATAAAACAACATGCAAATATACTACATTTACATCACCAGCCTTTCGTCATTGTATAGGAAAAAAAAGGAACGAAGAGCAAACGCAAACTGGCTGCGAGAGCGGTGCTTGGGGCTTTCTGGCATAGCAGCGTTCTTGGCTTCTTGCCGGCAGCGAGCGGCGCGCGGCGCTTGCAGCAAGGGCGGCTTTGAGCGCGACAACAATGAGGTCGGCAGCTATAGCGTTAGTGTTGAACAGCGAGCACGGCAGCCGCTAGAGCGGCGCGAACTACAGTGTTTGATCTTTGATGTACTCTTTGCCAATTCAAAATCCTCCATGTGCTTGTATAGTTGTATTTGTGTGTGCTAGTGTACGTGTTTGTTCATGTACATGCATAGAAAGAGGCTAGCATACGTAAGTGTGTTCACGATATGTATTCAAATAGTGAAATGCCTTGATACGACCTGAACCGGCAGCCAATGAGAACAGCACGGGGGCAGACGTCTAGGATGACGGGGAGAAGAAAGCAGGGTATAATCGTCGCTTTGTATTATTGTTTATGCTATCAGAGCAAAATGGCAAATAAGGAATATAGAAATAAGAATCAATGGCAACGAAGGAAAGATATATATTTTAATGGCAATGAAGGAATTGTTATAGTTTTTAATGGCAATGAAGGAATTAACTCAAACACTTTCTTGTAGTTTCTATTCAGTGACGTACCAGCTTTGGTTCTAGACTCTGTTCCAGCTCATTGATGATTGCAAACACTGGATGATTGATGCGCGTGGAGTCTTAAATTCGGCACCATGGAGTTTTTTTTATCCAATGGATGACTTTTCATTTCCCGTTTATTCAATAATAATGTGAAACTTCTGTAGGATTTCAAGTTGGAATTTTTCATTATCTTAAAAACACTGAGGATCACATGCATCCGCGTATCCCTGTCTGCTCACCATCTATACAAAAATGACCACTTCAATTTTAGTCTTCAACGAACTCCATATGGGAGAGTAGATCAGGATTCCAAGGTAGGGATCAGTTCTGATCTCTACTACTGAAGTAGGAGGATCGCCAATTTATGAAGTATAATTAGTACAACTGTGATGGAAATGTTTGCGAGACACGGTTGAAAATTTAGTAATAGAATTGTATTTTAAATATCGAGCTTGGAAACTTTTCCTTTTGTTTCTTCGGACGTGAACTTTGTGTTTGGGTTTCTGTGGACTACAGTTTTGGTGTCTGTAACAGCTATATGCATTGGTCGATGCAGAGGCTGGAATATTTATAATATATTCTCTTTTTTCTTAAAAAAAAAAAGCTACAGGTACTATATAGAAATACTATCATTTTAGAACTTTTCCGCACTTGTACTGTTGCACTTGAGTGGCGTGAGCCACAAACTAGCACTATTGCTTGATTTTTTTTTAAGCATAGTCTGTTAGAGCAACTTCAACAGTTTTGTAAATGGGTTTGGCATTCTTGTTTTTAACCAAAACTCTCAAAATCTCCTATCCAACACTTGGAGATGGACTTTTTTTCTCTCCCTATATCGTTTTGAGAGTTGGCAAACAACGATATTTGGAAAAAAAATTATTAAACTGTTGGAGTTGCTCTTACATTGGATTTAATTGGGTTTGTCCAGTTTTTATTCAGCAATTAAATCAATTAAAATTCCAAGATCAAAGATAATGCTACGTGTATTAAGTTGGATCTTTTATGTCGTGTATGTTGGTGCAAAAGTAGATCTGTAAACACAAAGGGCTAATACCCGATTTGATGTTAAGGCGTGCCAGCCGATTTGACCTTACAATCGACAAAGGTGATAACTCGAATACTTTGGTTCCGACAACAGCGATGCGCCCGGATGTCACGGCCAAGAGGTATTCACGCGGAACTCAAGAACTCGCCGAGGTTGACTCGAAGAATTCCTAAGAACTCGTAAGTAAAAGGAAAATACGCAGGTTGACGAAGTCGTCGAAAAAGTAGATGCTGGAATAGATGTAAAGACTTGTATTTGATTGATTGTATATCCTATTACATTGCTACGGGGTTTATATTTGTACCCTGTCCAAAAGAATTACAACCAGACACGACTAGGATTCTAATTCCAAATTGAACGGAATCCGTATACAAAACGAACTCTAATAGCTATGGAAAACATTAATCTATCTACCACAGGCGATCGGCACACCACCACCATCCTATCAGCAATTCATGCGCCTCCTGTTATCATCGGCAATCGGCAAACCACCTTCCATCGGCATCGGCAACCACCAGTATCAGTCATCGGCATAAATCAACCACCACTATCAGTCATCATCCCTGGACTTAGCCACATAGATCAATCACCATCCCTGGACTTAGCCACATTCTGCTTTTTAGTCATCAACTCCCATCGGCAACTCCGTTGATAACCAGTCAACATTCTTTCGCCTGCCGATCTATATTTCATTAACTCCTGGATATGTGCCCAAAGATACGTGTCCAAAAACGGTGTCAACATCCGTTTATCGGCAACTTCTCTGTTAGAATAGACTGCCGATGAACCGACCAGGAGATCTTGTACAGTAAAATATCTCCAAAATCATGACCGCTTGCTGTCAAATCACATGCACAATCCCTTGATTACCGCGCGAACAGTTACCATATCCACCTGAACACCCTCGGATTTCACGGATACGGCAAAGAGATAAGTCAGAATTGCCCCTGCTCACTTTACCCTATAAATACTTCCTTCCTTGGTACTCTTCCTCCACCTTGTCATTCTACATCCTCCAAACCCATCTTTCCGG
>Ga0182004_10001704_pt1 | contig 16463 bp, 14 predicted proteins | sample Sormic07211540_1_FD_120479 | JGI IMG/M metagenome (GOLD analysis project Ga0182004, IMG submission 120479) | Endophyte microbial communities from Sorghum bicolor roots, Mead, Nebraska, USA - 072115-40_1 MetaG | ecosystem: Host-associated > Plants > Roots > Unclassified | place: USA: Nebraska...
CTAAACTAGCTCAAGAGTAGTTGTGTGCCCCTGGCCAGTTTGCTGCATGGGGGTCCGGGCCTTGCTATACCTCACGAATAGCAAACAAGAGCATATCCAAGAGTTTTCAAAACACACCCATAATTTTGATTTTTAGTAAGATTAAAAAATGTCTATGCAACACATCTTTAACTTCCAATCTTTCCACACTTTAGAAGATCGATCCAAATACGTTGAAAAATACGCGTGCGTATCTAATCTATCAATCTAGAGGTGAAAGGATGTGGGAAATATTAGAAGAAGAAATGATATAGTTCCCAATACAATTATAGAAGAGAGAAAAAAAGTATGGAAGTAGCTCAAATGATTTGAAAATATTTTAGGATTTGTTATCCATAAATGTCTTTTAGCTTTTAGGAGTTAGATATCAGCATTTCAAAAAATGAGTGGAGAACACCAACAAATATGTCCGTTACTTTTAAATTGATTTGCAAAAAATCATTGATTTATCTACTGTTTTAAAAATTATTGGAGATGCTCTAAGGTGTTCTTTGGCACAACTATTTGTTTCCCCTAACATTTCACTATCTGTATAATGTAGCGGACATTGTTCGGAAAGATAAGTTTCTCACTCTTCTAAAACAACTAAAGCTAATGAAGTCGCATTTTTGGACTTCACTACCTCCGGCTTCTTCTGTCTGGTATCTATTGCAGCGTGAAACCAAAGCCACAAAAGTTACGCCAAAGAGGACATAAAGCTCCCTATTCTAACGACGTGTTACACCAAGTTTGGATTGGGTATTGAGTCTATAGGATTTTTATCGGAACTATCTAATATCCTCCTTATCTCTTTCCGTTGTTAGGAAGGCATAACAACGAAACATCCTATCATTTAATTCACCCTTTTTTTTATCGTAGGACAAACTTGACTCTTAATTTGCATCTTTCTCATTCCCTACGAAAATCAATACTCTAAACTGTCATGGAAACCTTATATTCTCTCAATCCAAATATACCATTCATCTTCACCCTTTTTGCTAGCGAACTTGACTCAGTTTGTACGCTTGTGTTTGTGTGCCAATATTCTAGAATACTCTCAGATAAAAATTATATTGGGTTGTGTTTGTGAATTTATTATGTGTTAGCCATATTTAGTAATATTACTCATTCTTTCATGTGGAATTTCTGCTTTTATTAGGGCTTTGTTTAGTTCACACCGAAATCCAAAAAGTTTTCAAGATTTACTGTCACATCAAACCTTGCGGCACATGCATGAAGCATTAAATATAGACGAAAACAAAAACTAATCATACAGTTTGACTGTAAATCACGAGACGAATCTTTTGACCCTAGTTAGTCTATGATTAGACAATATTTACCAGAAACAAACGAAAATACTACAGTAACGAAATCTAAACTTTTTTAGATCTAAACAAGGCCTAGGTCAGTTGCAGTGGGGGATTTTATGCCACCGTTTCCAACATACCTAGATTTTGGAAAAAATGCAGAAGCCATGAAACTCTCTGTACTCCTATAAAACCTTTTTTATCTTTCTCTTTTATTAATAATATGTCACATTAACATAATTAATACCTATAAAACTCTGATGAAACTCCATTAAAATTGGTCTTATACTTAGTATTTTATTGTGGCTCTTGGAATTTATTTGATTTTAATTCAAATGAGATCGGCCAACCCAATTAAATCCAATAAAATTAGTTAGCTCATTATATTTGACAAGGACAGCTCAAATGACCTCCCAAAAAGTTGTACGTCAGCTTATAACATATATCCCGTTTGTCTTTTTTAATTGTTGTTTGTGCTTCTAAAAAACAACTACTGTCAATATATTAAAAATATTAATTTTTATAATATATAGTTAGTATCATTAGAAATATTTTTGAGTATAGTTTTTTAATAAATTTATTTGGAGATACAAATGTTGTATGTATTTTCTATAAATCGAGTCAAACTTGTGGCACGCACACCAACAATGACAATTAAAAGGGGAGCGAGGGAGTTTTAGACATTTATGCTAGTTAATACTTAGGTCATTCACAATGCAGACTAAAATTATTTATTATCTCGAACAATGTGGTCTTAAAGTCTAAATAAGACTTGAAGTCTTATTTTTTATATCTTTTTTTAATAAATATGTTGTCATATCAGCAAACTAACATAAATAATATGTAATTAATTGTCATAGACTCTATGATAGAGTTGTTTAGATGCACCCAAAAATCCAAAACTTTACAAAATTCCCCATCACATTGAATCTTACGGCACATGCATGGAGTATTAAATATAGATAAAAATAAAATCTAATTATATAATTTGTCTGTAAATCACGAGACAAATCTTTTAAGTCTAATTAATTCATAATTGAACGATGTTTGTCAAATAAAAACAAAAGTGCTACAATGCCAAAATCCAAAAAATTTGCATCTAAACAAGCCTTTACATTATGAGTGTCCTTAAATATACCAAATAATATTGTAAAAGTATATCTACATCTGTTCTCTAGAAACTGTATATGTTCGCTGCTGTCCTCGCGGTACTCCATTGACCGCAAATGGAGCAGTGCATCATCCCGATTCGATGAACCACCCAACGTGCCATGCCAATGTCACGGAGCCAGCGGCTGAGGGGCAGGGTGTTGCCGCTGGGGCCGAGCGCACATCTCCGAAGTCCCGCGCGACCCATGACCGCGAGGTTCAAGTTCAATGAACGAACAACGAAGCGCGTCCACTCCTTTTCCCTCGAATCTCGATCCCACCTCCTGACCCCCGACCCCCCGGCGACCCAACCGGCCAACCAGCAACCACCGCGGCCGCCACCCGATGCGGGACGACATGACGCAGCGCTCCTCGCCGTCCGTTTCCGGCGCGCGACACCTGTTCGCCTGCGCCCTGGCTCCGCATCGTACAGTGTGCTCCACTGAAACCGCCGGCCTAGATACTACCGTCCTCCTCCTTTTTTTTTACCACAAGGCAATGGCCGTTGGCCAATGGGGGTGGGGTTCGGCGCCGTACGGGAAGGGCGAGGCCGAGGCCGGGCCCGAGAGGACTCGTCGTCGTCGAGAGACAGCGGAAGCAAACGCGCGGAGGACGAGGCCCCCCGCCAGGCGGCAGCGGCAGGTCGCGATGCGTGCTGGGTGCGGTGGCACGAGGAATGCGTTCCAATGGGGCACGGATGGCTAGTTTTGTTGTGTTCCCCCAAAGCACATCGACAGTTCGAAATGGCTTGTAATCTTTAGCTTGGACTCGTGCATCCCGTGACATGCTGGTCCCATGCTGATTTGGTCCCACATGTCATAGACTGAGATGGCGTTATAGGTGCCACGCCAGACCATTTTGGGTCGCGCTCGCTTCTCATCGCTGCACTGCAACAGTGCCTGCAGCAGCAAGATTCGTGCGCTGTGATGAGTGCATGTGTTGCATTGCTGCCGCAGCAATCACAGGAAGCGGCTGCTCCCAAGTCCCCACCCCAGGACCCCACCGCCCTGCGCCACTGCGGGCTCACGTGCCGCAGCCCGCAGCCGCCCCTGCCCGCGTGCGCGCCACCCACCGTACCCTTTCAGCGTACGCGAGGGCCGGGACATGAACAGCGGCTCCTCCTTCCTGGACCTGGTCCGTGCACCACCTCGCAGAATGTCCTGGCCAGCACTCTCCCATCCCACCAGCACCGCGCCTACGGAGGGCCGGGTGACCCGCGCCAGGGGTCCGCATGTCATGTCACCGGCTTGGCCGTCGCATGTCGACGGGTGGTTCTAGTAGTACATGGCACTTGGCCTCCGCGACCATGCCGCTGGGCGCTGGGGCCCACGGCCCCCACCACCTAGTACACTCTCCACTCCCGGCTCATAAAAAAAAAAGATGACGCGCAGCAGAAGTTGCTTACAGAAAGGACCCGTTTCGGGCCAGGGCATCGTCTCACCCGGTCAGGCAAACCACCCTCCTCCTCGGCGCCTCCCCAACCAGGCAACCACAGTAAGCCCCTGCCCCTTCCTCCCCGACGCGCGCTCCCCCTCATGGCGAGGAGGCGCTGCTGATGCCTCGCGGCGTCGGATCGGACGCGGCGGCCACGACACGCTGCCGCTTGCGGTGGCGCTCGCCGATCCCTACGCACGCGCCCAATCCGCCGACGCTGCTCCTCGGATCCCCCCCGAGGGATTCGGGCCTCGTCTCGTCTCGTGCTGCCTAGGTGAGGCTCTGGCCTTCGAGGTGCGTGGGTGGGATCTGCCTCGGTTTTGCGTTCTTCCCAAGTGCCCTGCCCATACTCCAGCAGCGGCCCAGTCGACTTCCCCAGGTGCCCTACCGACCCCCACAAGGTTGCGCGCGCGTCACCTCAACCCCTTGCATGCGCTGACGCTAACCCTATCTAGGAGACGGAGCAGCAGGCCAGCGGCCACGCCGGCCAAGAGAGGACGGCGGCCTGCAAGGCGAGAAGGCTCGTGTCAGGCGGTAGCCATAGGTATTCAGCTCCCCTGTTCCTCTCCTTGATGTGCCCTTAGATTTGGAGATTATTCGACAAGGGATTTGGTTTTGGAATTAGAGTATTAGACTACCGAATGATGGATCATTTGTTTGAATAACGTGATAAAACCCTTCCAAATCATGACAACTTCTTTTTATCTTTCCACTCAACTAACATCATTTGATGCTTAATTCTGCAAACATTGTGCTACAGTTTGGCCAGTTATTATATAATCAATAATGCAGTGAACGTGTGGTAGTAGTTTTTTTTTCCTGACATTGAGCCACTTAATGTGTATAACCATTGGAAGTTGCCAGTTCCCGTTGTGTGGTCTAATGTGATCCTGCTGGTATGTCAGATGTTTGATACTTTGGTTAAATGCTAGCCATGCGAAATAATCTTTGTAATGGTGTTGGTGATCATGTTCTGTGGGCTTATGGCAAACGAGTGATCAGAGGCGGAGCTCCCCATACGGCAGGGTGGGGCAGCTGCCCCACCTACTGCCGGCGGAAGCCCCCTATACTACTGTCTTCTTCGTCAAGCTCGGCAATCGAGCGACATCATTCGGCCTCCGGCGGCGTGTCTAGGGTTCCTGGCTAGACTGAAATAAACATGCTCTCCAGAGAAGCCTAGGAACACATGAGTGAAGGCCAAAGGTCGAATGGGAGAAGAGAGCCCATCAACCCAACATCGAAGAATCACCGATCATTGCCTAGCTCTAGATCCCCCAATCCCTGACCACGTTATCACCGCGCTGCGCATTAGCCATCAGGGCAGCCCTTGTTGTGGCTGTCGTGGCACCCCTTGTCACACTAGCCTGCTAGGCTAGAGGCTACCGGTATGGTGCCTATCTGCGTCAGCGGCTCAGCACTAATGCAAGGCATAGTCGGGTAGGTCAACAACCATCAAGGTTATGGACTATGTAGGACGCGGTGGGAGATGGACAAATGGTAGCAAATAGGTGACTACCGCTGGAGCTAGCTGCGGCCATGGGCACATGCCATGGGAGAGGTCCTAGCACTGGTCCTTAGTTTATTTGACGTTTGTCGAATGAACAGACTATTATATTACATTTATATGCATTGCTATTTTCTAACGAGAGATACTATCATCTTAAATTAAATATAAGTTTGTCATCTATGTACTGTATATTAAGTTGTCATTCAAAAGATTGTGGCCCTAGTGTGCCCCACCTAAATTGTCAACCGAGCTCCGCCACTGCGAGTGATTGCACCTTGGACTTATGGCAATTAGATGGGGAGCAGTTATGAATCCATATATGCTCATGGAGTATCACATTTCATTTATTTTTCTACATGAGATCTTTTATTTTCCCTCATGTATTATTGTTTGATGTGTCTGTAGATTTGTGTATTGATATAGTTTATGTGTTTACAATCTATAGTGATTATATTTTTGGACTGGAGGACTTAGATTAGCATTTTACATAGCCAACCATCTGCTAGGGTATATGTGCTTTATTGCTTTAGCTTTTCGGTAAGTGCTCCCAAAGGGGGGAGGATGACATCAAGTTGTAGAACAAGCAAATCTCTATGTTGTCTACTCTCTTGTAGACTTGAATACATAGCGGCTTCTACTAAGAGTGCATCACATCATAATTCATTAAATCACCTCATCTTGATGTGTGGTGGTTATGTTTTTGCAGTGTACTTAATCTTCATCCATGTTAATATGAAGTCTGCATTTGTTATACTATTCTAAACTACACTTTATATGATTTATATATCAATCAATCATTTATTAAATACAGTGATATCCATACAGGTTTTCCTTTGTTTTCTTCATTGTCTTTGTTTTGAGGAAACTGTTCGTGGATAATCTCATGGAATGTACTCTTGTTGCTTTGGTAGGTGCAAGGATAGGCAACCAGTGTCCAACAACACGTCTGTGGATCAATTGACCTGTATTTCGGCCTTTCAGTTGAGGATTAAACTAGAGCTTTAAGAAGCTTGATAATTGGCATCATCTCAAGAATACATTGAAGTGCAAGATGCCAAAAATAAAGAATCTCTCTAATGCATGTAAAGTATCATTTTCTCCACAAGGTCCCATATCTGAAGAGGCGCTTGAGAGAGTCCGTGCACTGTTAGGTGAGTCAAATTTGTTTATCTTCTGGAATAATTGGTATCTTTTAATATTGCCTAGTTGTGTTTTTCATAGTGACCATGATGTCATATTTTTTCTGGTGAAACAAGACAACTCATGATCTTGTCTTTTATATGTTACTTCATAAACAGTGTTGTTTGCCTGTTCTAGATCAGTAGCTTTCAGTTACTGGCATTGGTCAATTGGTTTAATTAATTTGTTTGTTGGTGGGTCAGACTATGAATTTCATGGTGATGTTCCAACTCGCTGCGAATAATTGATAACACAACTGAACTTCAATTGAGTACTGCCAGCTTTAGGTATGGGGAATTGGGTTCATAGTTTTGAATCTGTCTCTCCAAACACAACTGAGTTTTTGCAAAAAAAAATTGATGCTGGTGTTAATCTTTTGATGGGTTTATTTATCTCTTCCAGTGTAAATAAATCTGTATACTCAATCCTTTATGTTTATTTGCTACTGTATATGATGGCAACAGATTCACTACAGCTGAATCCCTCCAAAAGGAAACAACATCTTGGTTTATTGATTTCATTAAGGCGTTTGGCTTGCATATATGATATAAAATTGTGTTCTGGCACTGCTGCTCTATACTTTATTTCAGTTCTAACATTGAGTTCTGATCCGTTCTGTTAGATAAGAGCATTGGCAGACTTAAAATATGACCCCTGCTCCTATTTGCAGATGAGATAAGACCTCTAGATGTCGGCCTAGATAATGAAGCACAAATTGCACGCAATTGGACTAGTACTACGCGTCCATCAAATGGGAGACGAGGACGTAATGGGGCTAACCAGTTCGCTGCTCCAATCAAATATTTGCACATTCATGAATCTGAAAGTTTCTCTGTAAGATCTCTTATTCATTCATTATTTCATTTATATGTTTATTTTGTGCGCTTTTCAGTAGGTCAAACAAAGTAGTTTATCTGTGGTGCTTCAGGATTTGCTAAATTTATATATGATTTTGCAGATGGGTATATTTTGTATGCCACCTTCTTCAGTTATTCCACTTCATAATCATCCTGGAATGACTGTACTTAGCAAGCTTCTTTATGGAAGACTGCATGCTGAATCTTATGACTGGGTTGACGTGCCTGATCATCCAATTGATCAATTACAATGTGAGTTCTGACATTTGCATTGGTTCCTTCCTAATGCATGTCATTGTTTTTTTGTGGAAATGCATGCCATTGGTTATTGTGGTATTATTTGTTTGTCAGAGAATATACTTAATTGAAATGCAATTTTGGGGGCATTGGGAAAAGAACGAAAAGGCATAAACTTGCAGTTTGAAGTTGATTTGTTTGTTCATGAATCCGAGGAAATGGAACTTCACTATCTCTTGTTTCTTGCACATCTATTGAGTTCATTGATTTGTTTTGCTGATTTGATGACATAGTGATCCAAGGATGTGTCTCAAACAGATGTCAAGTGGAACAGAGTTACAAACTTATAGCTCATAGTGCATAAATTTTATAAATGCAAATCACTATCCAATACTACTTCTGTCCCAAAAAGAATGCAATTCTAGGTGTACTCTTGGTTTAAGCGCCTAAAGTTTGATCAAATATATAGGTAAAAATATTAATGTATATGAATTCAAAAAAAAAATATTATGGAAATACGTTTCATGACAAATCCAATGATGTCTGTTTAGTACGATAAGTATTAGTAAATTTTTATATAATTTGGTCAAACTTGACACTTTAATATATCACTGTTCTAAAATTGCATTCTTTTAGGGACGGAGGGAGTACTTACCTAAATCATAAAAATAAAAATAGGTTAATAGAAACTCAGCCAACCTATGGAATTAGGTGGTGTTGTAAAGAAGAATTAGGCATCCAAATTTGAGCCGAAGAGGACTCCAGTCCTACAGACCCACATTCTTACCTACCATCTTTGTAGGCCTAGGCTATATCATGCTATAGATTGTCTTTTTGACATTTCATGTTTATTGTGCATAAATATTACTTTACATTTTACTTAAACTAATTGGAGCTTCGGCGCTCTTGCCCTCGTTTTCAAAGAAATGCTGATTTTGCCCTCGTTTTTTAAACTTTGTGATTTTACTCGTGTTTTCAAACTGAAGGAAGAGTTTGCCCCTAATTCGTGAAGTCTAGTTGACGGTGTTAACTTTTGGACGAAAAAACAAGTTGGTAGATCTTTGTGATTTTACCCCTAAACCCATGTGATTTTACCCCTGTTTTGTTAGAGATCTTTGTGAATTACCCCTATTTCAAGATCAAAATTATGCCATATTTGGTAGGGATATTGGCAAAAAAATTAGACACAAATTTATGCATTCGGTTTATTATTATAAATCTGTGCAAAATTTATTTTCACAGAAGTGTTAATTGACTGAAAGAAACTTTATTTGCAGGAACTAGAGTAGTTTGCTTTTCAGAAAAGGAATCATCTCTAGCACAAGCAGCGGACCAGAGTGACCAATAAAAATTAGCTCTGAACCACTTGTAGTACCCCACCATCCAAATCAAGCTCACCACCATACAATTCAACCTCATAAATATCAAAATTGAGCTTGTCACAGCACGAATTGTCTAGGCTGTCATGCACTCTGCCCACCTGTGGACCTGTTTGCAGCCACACGCCTAGGCCACAGGCCCGAGCACAACACCACACCGTGCCGCTGCCTGAACTTTCTTCTTGTTTCAATCCCTTTTCTATTCTTTTATTTGTTTAATCTCCCAGCCACTAACAGCATCCCAAAGCAGGTGTAAACGGCAGTAAAATGAAAACTCGAGGATAAAATCACAAAGTTAAAAAAGAGTAAACGGCAGATTCAAAATGAAAACACGAGGGTAAAATCACAAAGGTAAAAAAGAGGGGTAAAGCCATCATTAACCTGTACAGCAGGGGTAGAAACACCAAATTCCCAAACTTATTTAGCTGAATTCTCCTGATTTTCAGTATTGGCCTTGGTTCCATGTGATCTACGATCATTAAGAATACTCTGATTTGCTCAAAAAACTGCATCATTAATCAAAATCTAGTCTGGTGGACAGACATCGGCACTCTGCCAATGTGCAGTCACTAAGAATGCTCGGATTTGCCAAAAGAAAAATATGTATTTCATCAAAGCCTAGAATGGTGACTGTTCATTTGCACTCTACTGCCGCCACCTTTTACTCACACTTTCTTGCTAGTTGATACTAGGAAATTTGAGTTTGTCACTTGGTTAGCCTGGTCAATTGTATGAGCTGATTTAATGTTGAGTTTAGAGCTTAACAAGTAGAGGTATATTCCACGTGGTAGACATGTTTTAGTTTCTTCTGTGTAATTTGGCAAAGCTGTATTTTCTGTCATTTGTTTAATGAGTGCTGGATGGGCTATAGATGTGGTTGTTTATCACAAAGATCCTATTTATGTTTCTTTGACTAACCATGCACATGTTCTTTATAAATATATTTTTCTGTACTACTTGTCCCATGATGTAATGGCTTACCCATTGGAATTTGCAGCGAGGCCAGCCAAGCTTGTTAAAGATTGTGAAATGACTGCTCCAGAGACAACTATTCTTTACCCTAATGCAGGTGGTAACATCCACACTTTCAGAGCCATCACACCTTGTGCTCTCTTTGACGTCCTTTCTCCACCGTACTCCGCTGAGGATGGGCGGCACTGTTCGTACTTCCGAAAGTCTCTAATGAATCAACCACCTGGTATGTGGAGATCTTGAAACTGGTTTAAACTTACTGTTATGTTTCTGCTGAGCTTTCTAACTTTGGTTAAAATTTCTGCCTACCAGTTGTTTTGCCTGCTGAGATAGATAGCTCACAAGTAATTTGGTTGGAGGAATTGGAGGACCATCAGCCCCCAGAAGGCTTTGTTGTTGCGAGAGGTCTGTATAAAGGCCCTGTAATTAGGAGATGATTTGCCTTGGAGCACAGAATCCACCAAACTGCAAATCAGCTGAAAGACGATGCAGGCTTGTAGTGTCAATTGCAAGCTTCATCAGGTCATGTGCAGCCTACGGTTTACTTTGTACATGTCAAAGTGATCTGTGATAATTTAACAGCAGTTTTACAGAACAATGGATGTTTTTTTTGTTTTGCTGCCATTTTAATTGTGTCCCACTGCTGGAGTATTCTCTGACCTTAGTTATGGAGCTCTTATCAGATCAAGACCGTGGAGCACATACTTTTGAGCATAGTCTAGCATAGCTATTGTCATGGTGTACTAGGGAGATCAATGGACAAGGTTTTCCATTTGGTGATTTCAGAAAGAATTTGGTGTGGGGGAACCATTTTGTCTGTGTGTAATAGCAGCACTACTATTTTTGGGCAAGACTGTAAATTACGGGGGACGAACCGTAAACAAACCTGTGCGCATCATCTCCATGTTTCATTTACGTCCGTTGACAGCACTATAGTTGAACATGTTGCTCGTTGCCCGTTATGAGCACTTTCCCCTTAGGCCTTGTTTAGTTGGAGAAAAATTTTGGTTTTATCCTATAGCATTTTTGTTTGTATTTGGTAGTTATTGTCCAATTATAAACTAATTAGGCTTAAAAGATTTGTATTAGTTTTTTTAATCTATATTTAATACTTTATATATGTGTTTAAAGATTTGATGTGATGGAAAATCTTGAAAAATTTTAGAAACTAAACAAAGCCTCAGTAACGAAAAAAGTCACTTCGAGAAAAAGGAAATTTGCCTAAAACTTTCTAGAAGTACTGTGCTCACTTTAGCACCTGCGAGCAACTCTCCCTTCCTAAAATAAATGCAATTCAAGAATAGTGTTCAATCAAACTATTCTAAATTTAGCTAAACCTATAGAAGTATATTAAAACTAAACATATCAAATAATATTATTATATTAAATATAAAATATATTTTCATGATGTACCTATTTAGAGTTTTATATAGTCTTAAACATGTGGTTCTGACGCAGAAGAGTCACTGAACCATCTCTGTCTCACCTGCCCTTTTGTTGCGAATTTCTGGCACTTGGTGGCATGTTTGTGGATCTCTCCCTTCGTCTATCCAAGTCCTTCTGTCTTTCGAGGATCAGCTTCAAGTGCCTTTTTTTTCATGGAGATTTTGGTTTGTACGTAATAATGCAATATTCCAAGGATTTGCGTCTTCGGTGGATATCACACATGAATTTACTCTGATGCTACAACGGGCAAAAAAGAGATAGTTCCCTTGATTAAGTCATGGTTGCGTCTTCGGTGGATATCAGTATATCACACATGAATTTACTCTGATGCTACAACGGGCAAAAAAGAGATAGTTCCCTTGATTAAGTCATGGTTGGAATCTTATTTTCTTCCTTTCTTTTTCCCGTGTCCTAAACCTTTCGTAATACTTTGTTACTTTTCATCCCATTCATAAATTGAGTCAAATTTATATGTTTGGCGATGATCTAGAATTACATCATTTTTTAGGATGAAGGTATGCGAAGTTATTACCACTATCTTAACATGTTCGATTGAGCTTATGTGCCGAATCTGTCAGCCATTCAAAAACAAACATCAGCAACAAATAGTACTTTTAGACATGGTTTTTCACCCTGGCGATGATCTAGAATTACATTATTTTTTAGGATGAAGGTATGTGAAGTTATTACCACCATCTTAACATGTTCGATTGAGCTTATCTGCCGAATCTGTCAGCCATTCAAAAACAAACATCAGCAACAAATAGTACTTTCACCCTAGCATATTTATCTCTTGTTTGTATATATGAGGGAAAAGTTGAAGTGGTTCAGCATCTCATCTCGTGCAGTAATGGAAACATATACTTCGAACTTACCTAATTTTGGTCCGAAAAAGATCTAACGAAGTTGCATTCCAGATAAAAAAAATGCTTTTTGTTTTAGTGGACGCGCTCAGGCTCAGTGATATCATTATCTGCGTCTCACCGGGGAACAAAATCAAAGTGCCGAAACTGAGTTAAATGCATGACCGGTGTCTAAACTTGTCAAGGATGCCATTTAGGTCTACAACTTTTAAAAGTACATTTCTATGTCCCTAAATTTATTAAGTGCACCGCAGTGATGCATCGATCGATATGGTTCAAAAATGGACCCGCGGTGCTTCTTCTCTATTTTAGATATGCGATACACCACTTAATAAGTTTAGCAACCTAGAGTTTTAGCCTTTTAGGGCAGAGCATCTATCTTTCATCTTTCAATACATAATCAAAAAGACAAGTTCAGATAGAGAGCACAGAGTGAAAACATCCATCAATTAACTCAACTACACACCTTAACAGCGGACAGCTGAAAAACAACCAACCAGGAACTTCTACACGACACAAAAGACCTAAAGCAAAGACCACCTCCAGCTCCAGAACCACTCAAGCTGCCAACTCCAGCAGTATAGCACATGTCTTATGTCTACACTTTACCTTTTTTTCTTTTTTTGATAAGTTGTCCACAGAACTGATATGATGTTTACAGAGCACAAGAAAAATATCTGTGTGAGGTTGGAGTGTTCTAGTTGAACAGCAGTACAATCCATTCGGCAGTTGACCCTCATCCGATAATCAAGTGTTGAGGTCATGTGTCATGCGTCAATTCTTAAGATTCTTCTGCTCATCACACGGCAACACTTTCTGGAGAACCTTTACAGTTGGAACGTTGCTGCTGCTGCTGCTATATAATCTTCTATCTCGATGTCAACCAACGACAACAATGTAGCAAATAAAATTACTAGATATGCAATATGCTGAATGAACTTACTGTCAGACACAACTGATTACACACAAAATATGGCACTAGATACAGTTCTATGATTCTATCAAGCACAAGTACTGACATATCCAGGTGGTACAGTTATGAATAGAAAATGTATCAGGAATGGAAGCCTAATCTGTTTTGGTATTTTATTCTTTGGGATGCATTACATATTGCAATACCTAAAGCTTTATTTGGTATGAAGTACTATTACATGATTTCACTATGGACAGTAAGGAAGAAAGCTGAAGTCATCCTGTATGAATATAAGATTTACACCAAACCTAAACCACCACCTACCAGACACATACTGACCATAGTCCAGCAACATGGTAAGTGGTAACCAGCTGCTGCATCAAAGTGACCACAGCAGTAAAAAGAGGAGGCACATCTGGGGAGCTTGTTGAATGCCGGTGAAGTATATGATGACCCTGATAGCCTTCAAGGCATCAACACCGTGAATGGATAAATACTGGTTTACAAGAAGAGTTCATATCTCCGAATCCAATGAAGTTGGTTTTTCTACCACCTAAACAAATAAGTTCACACACACATATCAGAAATGGCTCCATGACACGTGAGCATGTAAACGGACAAAACAGAGTAAAACATAGAGATACGTGAAGAGTAGAAGAAAGTTAACTCTTACATCTGCGAATCTTATTTGTCGTGGCCTGGGAGGTTTATGATCATTCTCCTTTGGTTGCATTGTCACCCAGGGAGCTTGTTTCTTTGATTGTACTTGAATTCCAAGAAAAGATGGCAGAGGTGGCTTATTCGTCACAGATGGCAAAGTGCGAGAAAGCCATGACTCTGAAGGTGATTTTGGGACAGGTAAAGGGAGCAGAGATTGCAATGGTATGGTTTCCTTTTTGGCAACATTATTGTCTTCCAATTGTTGTGGTAACTCATGACTAGCATCATCCTGCAAATCTCTTCCACCATCCAATGTAAATGTGGGTTCGCTACGTTCAGAGATCTTTTCAGTCAGTGGATCATTGACTTGATCTTTCACAATTGAGTTCCTTCCAACTATCTTTTGCCTTCCAGGCTGAGAGTCATATATATTTGCATTCAAAGCTGCCTTTGTATCCACCAGCACACCTAAGTGGCATGTGTCAGAATCAGTATCTCCATGGTGATCCATTGAATCTTCATGCACTACTCCATCTGGTCCTGAGCTCATGGAACTTGATCCCTTAAAGCTACTATGATCTGATCCAACCAATGAGGTTCGATCATGGTCTTTACCGAATGAACCAGAACCATTGCTCCTACTTGCCTTATCATCCATATCTCCTGTTCCAGACGACCTATTTGGTTTACTTGATGGTGACATAACAGGATAGCTGCGATAAGGAGACATGCCACCAGCTATGGAATGATAATATGGTGAAGATCCATCCCCAGTCGGCGAATCACTCCAGAAAGTAAGCTGATTCGACTCACTTGTCAGCTTGCTCCTACCATCCTCTCCTTGACCAAGATACTTCTGCTCCAACTTATGCTTATACACGCCCTCCCAGGATTGCTGTCACACAAAAATCCATATGGTTAGAACAACCGTTCCTAAGAATGAGCACAAGAAACACAAGTACAAAACTGAATACAACAAGCATGCAATGCGCGCTGGCATTAGTACCCCGTTGGAATCACATCCCAGGTGCTTGTTCTGCGAGCTCCGGGCAAGCGGACTCTGCGCCATTTGCCCCCTGCCTTTGCATGGTAACTGCCAGCCTCTAACTTTCTTGCCGCGCTTCATTGCAGGCATTGGATTCAAGAGCAACAAGGAAGTTTTCACACATAGGCTAGGGAGCAAACCACAACCCTTGGCTGAAAACCCCCGGGTACTATGCACATCATAGCCATCGTCGTCCTCTTCATCCTCCTCTTCATGCTGTTCGTGTCTTGGATAGGCGCAGGACAAGTAATTGGGCGGCAGGTGCTGGTAAGGGAGCTGGACAGGCGCTCTCCTCATCCGATCCTCGCCATTGCCCGCGCCTGCCTTCACCGCAGCCGCACGCGCATGCTCGCGGCCATCGTTGCCGGTGCCAACAGCGGCGCCGGCCTTCCGAAAGGTGTACTGCGGGGAGCCCACGGCGACAGCCTGCGCGGCCGGCAGGAAGCGGTCCATCATGAAGCCCCGCGAGCCTGGCTCGGCGCCCTGTCCGGGGTCCGGAACCCCGCTGAGGCCGCTGACGCTGCAGTTCATGGCAAAGGACTCGGTGCGGGAGAGCGTGTCGAGCGCGTCGGAGAACCTCTCCTCGTCCTCTTCATCTTCCACTTCGCCGTGCTGCTTCCGTAGCACCGCAGCCACCTGGAGCGCCTCGTCCTTCTTCACTACCTCCTTGGTCGGTTCCGCCGCCACCGCAGCCTCGTCCTCCACCACCACCACCACCTTGCGCGATGCGGCGACGACAGTCCGGGAGCCTCGGTCGGCGCCGCCACGAAGCGCCTGGAGATCGAGCTCCCCGAGCGCGTCGTGGTAGGGGCTGCTGCCGCCAATCTCCTCGCCGGGGCGCGTCGTCCAGGAGGAAGTCTCCCGCGGGGGCGTCGGCGGCGCCGCGCGGCGAGTGCGGACGCTCTTGGGCTGGCCCGGGCGCTGCTCCCACGCGAAGGGCACGGCGCCCGGGTGCCGCAGAGGCCCGGAGTCGAGGCCGGCCTTGTACTGCGGCGGCGTCGGCGCGTCGGCCAGGCGCGCCGAACGGAGCGGCGCGCCCAGGTCGATCCGCTGGTTGTGCTGGTTGCTGCCGCCCCCGTCACCCATCGCGCGATCCGCCCGCATCGCCCGTCCGTAGGAGCTCTCTCGGGAGCCACGGAACAGAAAGGGGGTTCGCGCCTCGCTTCGGCCGCCGGGAACGGAGCCGGTCGCGAGCGTTGGAAGCGAGAGGCGGAGAGAAGGATCTGTATCCCGCTGGCCGCGCCGCCTTGCCGTGCCGCGGCCGATGGACGCAACGCAAAATAATAGAGTGTCACGCGGAGCTGCGAGGCCCCAGCCAGCCGCCCTCAGCGGCTCCACTTCACTAGTGCGGAGTGACACGGTGCGGTTGGGCGGCGCACGGTGCAGTGCGAGTGCCGCAGCCCGGCAGGGTTAATGCTGCGCGTGCGGCGCCGGGATGGTGACTCGGGCGGTGCTGGCGTGGCCGTGTTGCCCGTGCGGCGTGGGTGCTCGCGTCAA
>Ga0182004_10001705_pt1 | contig 16458 bp, 16 predicted proteins | sample Sormic07211540_1_FD_120479 | JGI IMG/M metagenome (GOLD analysis project Ga0182004, IMG submission 120479) | Endophyte microbial communities from Sorghum bicolor roots, Mead, Nebraska, USA - 072115-40_1 MetaG | ecosystem: Host-associated > Plants > Roots > Unclassified | place: USA: Nebraska...
CATCACTACACCATTTTTGTAGTGTTAAGTTCAAACTAAATGAATGCTTGTTTAGAAAAAAACATATGAAATCATATGCATAGCCATACTTTTAGTACAGTAATAGGTAATAGCGCACCCCCCTCCATTCTCCTCTAGCTTCGCCACTGAATGTCCCTACTGCAGACAGTCTGTTCAAAGATTGAAAAATAATAAAACTAAAGGATCTGAAAAACTTCGTGGGGCTTGGACCCGGCCACTTGAATTTATGCTTCTCTCGTTTCTGAAACTCGCAAATCGTTGAGGGGCAGCTTACTCCACCTCTTCCAGAAAATCCTTGATCTCTGCGGGGCTCAGAACCCTGTGTTTTGCATGGTAAACATTTGTATCAGCAAACCATTTTATTGCAGGAACGAGACATTTACATTTACTCCCAGTAAACAGCTTTATGGTGCAAGGAGTGCAACAGCACAAAACTGGGAGCGCACTTGATGAAAAATTTTCTGATGGACGGGAGAATAAATGCAGGAACTTTTTTTTCCCAGCATCTATTCAGATTAAAGGGACTAGTCACAAACATAGAGGGTCGAAGACCAAAAACAGCTCAAAGACCCTAAACTGACTGACGATGTTTGAGAGTTGGGTTAAGGTGAAACGTATCTCCTTGAACACAAGTGTGAGGAACCAGGGGGGAAAATCAGGGAGTGATATACCTGAACTCACAGTCAGAGCGAATGATCCCGATCTCAATATTGTTGGAAGAGATCTGCCCTTCGTATCTGCAAGCCGGTAAGCCCAGAATTTTGTCAGTGATGATGTTCGCAAAGTAACATAGTAACAGAGGCAATATAGAAATCAGATACCCTTCTTTCAAAGTCAAAATTGCAGTATGTATGGCATCATCAAGCTCCATATCTTCTGTGTACCTTTAAAGAAATGACAAATAAAGGTCATATGAGACTGTACTCCACGACTAAGAGATCGACCTGTATTAGTTGTCACTTAAACAGATATGACGATAAAATTATGGGGCAATTCAGTATCTGCTCCAACATTCAAGGATCTATCAGTAAGGCGATGTGTGAGAAACCTTAAAGCAACAACATATGGGTGTCAAATCAAAAAAATCCTAAAGTTCATGCACAAATTTTTTATGACCAAAAGAAAAAAAAAATAGAACTAACAAGTAACAACAGTGTCTACTAAAGTATTATAGGCCAGCATATCATTTCAAGTAAATGTGAATGGAAGCAAACAACCAGCTTGCCATGTTTTGAAGTTTTCAAAGAAATATTCTGTACAGCAGCATTTGGCTAACAAGTGTGGTCGATCTTCTACATACCTCTTCTCAAGAAATGTCTTTGCATTGGACACATTTTTCCCCATAGCTGATGCTTTCCAGGAGAAGTATGATCCTGAAGGGTCTACCTACAAAAAACATATTGACTATATCAAAACTCTACAGTACAAAAATTTATTAACAAGCAGTGGATGAAAGATTCAGTAAATGGTCGGAGCAAAATTGTTCAACTTAGACAGTTTCCATTTCCAACTCTTCTAAGTCAACAGTCAGCACAAATAATCATGACAAAATCTCACTGTGATTGAAAGATGAGATAATATCACTTGTTGAGCAATATAAAATGACCAGAGGCCTCTATTTTGTATTTCATTGTCCATACCTGGTACAACTGCGGGCCATTGTCATCATACCCAGCAATCAACAAAGATACACCAAATGGTCTTACACCGCTGCAACAAACAAGGTCATATAATATAAATATATCCAAGCACATGCTTTATTTCTCATCTGTTTGAAAATTGTGTTGTTGCTCGAGTAGTTTGGGGTGGCGTTGCCGTATGTTTTGGAGCTAATGACATTCCTAGAAATCTTGCCCAAGCCTGGGTGTGGGTCCAAAAATGGTTGCCAAATGGAACCAAAGTGCATGCTTTTGGGGTTGCAGCTTTATGTTGGGTAATCTATAAGACAAGGAATAAAGCGTGTTTTGATGGAAAATACATCAAGTGCCTTCTGAGATTGTTTTTTTATGCCTGTGCTCTTTATGCAATACCAGGCAGGTCTCTACTCAGGGGAGATGCAGGGGCAGGTCTCTACTTGGGGGAGCTGCAGGTCATTGAAGGTGTCCGGATTATGATGCAGACAGCAACAGCTGGAGTGCCAATTCCTTCATAAAAAATTAACTGGAGTACCAAGGATTGAAGGAAGACAGGAGGCACAACCGGACGATGAAGATTGACTACCTGCTACTGCTGGATGGTGCCGATTGTTCTGCTGACTTTAGTTTTTATTTGGTTGAGTAGTCTCGTTTTGGTTCAATTGTATGTAGTTATCGTATTGTGCTTGTTAAACTCATGTCTGTAATAAGGTTGCTAGAATGTGGTTTGCCCTGCTTCCCCTCAGGAACGCATACTCTGAAGTCTGAAACAGAGGTGTGGTTACTGTTTGGGAAGTCTAGGCCTTCCTTTTTCATCATATGCCGTTCTCCCTTCTTCCCAGTTTCTGGTTCGGTGTATTTCCGTTTATGATAATGGGAATGGGGACAACCTCAATTTGAGAAAAAAAATATCCAGGAACTAAAAGAGTGATTTTCATTTCTCCAGGTCTCACCAATCAGAATAACTAGGCTTCATAGATACCAACTTTTGGTAAGACCAAGGATCCAAAAACTGGATTACTAAGATTAACTAGTGCAATCTGCAACTGGCCTATTAACGACATTTTTTTGGGTATATTCTGATAACAATATGCATTTGTTCTTGGTACACAGATTTTCCTCGCAATATTATGTTTGTTTGGTTGTTTAGTCTTTCATAATCATTAGCAGTAAATCAATATCAGCATTGCTTCAAACCATTCCAGGTTGGACGCTGATAAAGAACCACCCAGTTGCCACTGCTATTTTCTGTTTCCTGAGTAAGAGTATTGTATAAATTATCATAAAAAGAGAGTATTGCAAAACTAGGGCATCTTGTGCGGATCTTAGTTTCTGTGAGGTGAACTTTCTATTAGAATGTTGAACTGTTTGAAAAAAGAAATTATGCCACTTATCAGAGTCCTTTAATAGTTTACATTGAACTTGTTAAGTGGTTATCAACATAGAATAAACTTTTAGTGCATCATGTTGAACAGTGATGCAGAGCTATATTATGTTATGCATCCACAATATCGAGAAATCTCGATACAGAAATTGGACATAGCTTGTTCATAGATTAACAGTTTCAACACAGCAATGAAAGTGAACACATGTATCAACTTATCGTACCCAGACTGTGTGAACTCCTGCATAACAGCAGCTGTTTCTCTGACAAGTTGTGTAACAGGTATAGTTTCCTGCAGTGGATGGAAATTATAACAATTAGACAGCACAAATTATTAGTTTCACTTCAAAATAACAAACGTGTGTGATAATAATGTTTAACAAATCATTTACAAAAAAAAGGTATTTTGATAACACATCCAAAGTGAGAACCTGCACCACCATTTAAATGCAAAGATGTACACCAAATGAACTGTCACAAATACCTTATACAACCGGTAATACTGTTGTGCTTGTTTCCGGCTTTTCCTCATTAGAACACGGAAATCCGGACCCATCCCACTGAAAAATAACACAAGGTAAGCACATGGAAATGCGACAAAAAATGGTGAGAGTTCATGGTCATGGGTCTTCTCAATGATCAGTAATGTACATATCACTGAGTTAAACTGTTAAACCTTAATACCTTATATTGATGGTGGGAAGCTAAAAGAAGCAAGAGGCAACTTGAATTGAAATAAATTTGGCTTAACTTGGTTTGTACACAATTGTTTTAAAACAAATTCCCCATATATGCATATAAGAACTTGTCCGTTCAACATATAATTCTCTTTTGGTAAGCATAGTGCCTTTTTACTTTTTATTACACCATCTCATTAGTGATAAGTGCAAATCAGATGTGACAGCTCTAAGGAGCTAACACTAAAACCGTACATCAGCCATGTTGAAAGATTATGATTTGTGATCTTATACATTATTAAGTTCAGAAATGTGAGGCAAATGTAGCAAGGCTGTCAGCATCCAGAGCATAAGATGTGAACAGCAAAGCAACCAATAGGTCCAAATAGCATAGGAAAGTACCTGTAAACAACTCCAATATTTGGAGTCAATGCTTGAATCTTTTGCACCTACAGGTTAGGAATTGGGGAGCCTTTTAATGCATTTACGAGAAGCACAAATGCTGCAATTTGACTCAGAGAGGAAGCAAAAGAGAATGATGATGTTACACATACAGATGTTTCATCCACTAAAATAGAAGGTAATTTCTTCTCAGTGGCAATAACAACTCCATTAGAAGCTGTAATATGGCATGTATCAGTACTCGCAAAAAAAATGGCATGTATCAGAATAAATAATCAAGAGACAAAAGGTGGTGAAATGGTTACAGAATACAGACTGCCAGATCCCGTGTATAAAACAGAATAGCAATATCTGAAAGAGCACATACTATACAATAAATTCGTAATAATGTAATAGCTAACCATCAGCAGAAGCAATTATGTCAGAAATACAAGTCAAATAGTAGTTTCCTTCAGCAATTTGAGTTCAGACACAAATTGATAACGAGATAAATATCCAAATATTGAACTTGCTTCCAGAACACAGCTGCTGAGTGGCAGCAATTAAAAGAGACCATCAGTATGATGGATATGAACGACCACAAAAATAAATGAAGGAACAAAAAAAAAATCCAAGATTTGGAATTCGAACAAACCCCTTCCAAGGGACCATGCCACCATCTTATCACTAGGGAAGGTATTATTCTGTGTATAGCCTATAATTATGATGATACAAAAAAAATGCTAGCTTATGCACAATATGTACAGTCCCAAAGTCCCCAATGACATCAAGATAAAGAAAGGTCCAACTTTATGAGATATATTAACTTCAGTACATTTCCTTGGCATTGAATTGACTCCTGAACCACTTGGGATTTTGCACTTGTATGTGAATCCACAGTGCACTATCAGCACTCATAACCAGAACCACACAGAAAGCATAAAAAGTCATGTTGATCATCGAACCAAAATAACCAGTCACAATTGCTACTATTAGACAAGGCTTAGTTAAGGAGAGAGCACTTGTCTCCACGAAATTTGCTGATATTGTGCAGCCTAACCGCGCCCATGGTATATCTGGGATAAGAGAGAAGCCAAATCAAGACTAAATGCATTCTCAAAACGAGCACACGCTACAAGTGCCACCAGGGAATCACAAATTCACCAGTGGCCACACCAGGAATTCACAAATTCAACAGCGGCCACCAATGCCCATAGTCATCTCAAACCTCGGAAAGCCTTATGAATCAAATGTATACTTTCAAGTTGCTAAGAAATAAACCAGCCTAACCAGATTAGAACGGCGCGGGCACACCGTTACACTTAGCCAAAGCCTAATCCCCGAATTCCAGGCGCACTCAGAAACCCGCAGCGGCAGCCCCAAACCCTCGTCCGCGACTCCGCATTGGCCCTAACACTGACGAAAGAGAGTAGGAAAGGGATTAGTGCAGGGGGTAGGGATCGCACCTTTGATCCCCAGGGAGGTTTGCCCGGAGCCCACCGCCGTCAGGGCGTGCTCGATCTGCACCAGCTTCCCCGACGGGCTGCAAGGCACAAAAACCCCATTTAAAGTCAGGTTGACGCCCGCCAAGTCTCCGCAGAGAGAGAGAGCGAGAGAGACAGAGTTGGGACCTGAAGGTGGTAAGAGAGAAGGAGTACTGGCTGTCCCCCATAGCCGAGCTCGCCGGTTACCTCGCCGGCCGCCGCCTTCGTTTCCTTTCTTCGGGCGGGGGAAAGAGTTGGGCGAATCAATTTGTTGCCAGTTGCCGTGGGAAGAAGAGATGAAGCAAAGCAAAGAGAGGGGGAGGGGATCTGCCTCGCGGGCCTTAACCGAGCTCCTTTACGACGCGCACCGTTGGATGCTATTACCTTGCATCGTAACCGAACTCTCTACTGCCAACTCTTTTTCAAGAGATTCAAAAAAAAAAACTCTTTTTCAAGACGCGTATACCGCGTACGTGTAGCCCAGTTCTCGATCCACGACACGACCAGTAAGTGATTTTTCTTATAAATAAAGTAAAAACCTCAAATTGTCAGGAGAAAAATTGCTAGACAAAAAGATGCAGTTAGCTCAAACATATGATAACATTTCTCTTAGTCACATTTTGCCTGATAGATTTATATCAGCAGACCAATAAGGTCTATCAAATCTGCAAAAATCTAACGCTTGTGCCAAAATTACAATATAGTCAATCAAGTATACAAAAGCAACGTTCCAGCTGTGTTATGCTACGGAGACAACTATAGTTGGAACTTGTGCACGCTAAATTAACTGAACTGATTTTTTTTTCACCGTAAGCTGTTGAGAAGCTGCACAGGGCCTCTGATATCTGAGTGATTCAGACAAACTGCCAAAAAATCTCTACAGTTTACACTTTTACACACATGTGGGATACATGGAGACGCCGTTGGTTGGAAGAAAAGGCACATTTATCAGCAAAGCATGGCCAAGATGGTAGCGAACAAACTTTCACCATCATTAACCGCAGGAACATAGGCCATCATACGTCAACCTTGGTTCTGCCCACGGCTACACCTCTTGGGGGGGCATGTTATCAGCCTTCATCTGTGGTAACAGAGTTGAATATATGATGTTCCAAATCGAAATCTGTGGCTAGACAGCACAGGTCTACCTCTATTTCAAAACTGGCTACCCCACCACCTCACTCTTCATCCATCTTGTCCTTCAGATCAGAATTTTCCTCCTCCATCTTGTCTGTCAGCGTGGCATTTGCTTCCTCCGTCTTGTCCGTCGACGTGGCATTTGCTTCCTCCGTCTTATCCGTCGACGTGGCATTTGCTTCCTCCATCTTGTCAGTCGGCATGGCATTTGCTTCTTCCATTTTGTCTGTCGACGTGGCATCTGCATCCTCCATCTTGTCATTTGTGCTAGCTTGTACTTCCCCTTGTGTATCCTCTGTAGCCATGTGACCCTCGCCACTCCCTTCACCCTTGTTCCCTTCCTGTGTCATGTCATCCTTTGCCTCAACACCATCTTCCTCCATCCTATTATCGATCACTGTGTCAGTCGCACCACCATTTTCTTCCACTGCCATGTGCTCATTTGCATCATTCAGAGCACTACCAGCATTCCCATTTTCAGAAGGGATTGCATCAGCAATATTTTCTGGCACTGCTTGAGGCAGTTCATTTGCTGGAGGAGCATAATACTGCATGTATTGCATCTGTTGCACAGAGAATTGTAGTTTTGGCTTAGGGTTTTTTTGGAATACAAAAAATAACAACTATTTATTTCAGAGAGATACTGGACAACATACCTGACGAAGATGTTCCAGCCTGAACTTCACTAGATGATCAATGTCTTCAGTACCAGTAATGTAATGAATGTTTCCAGTTTCCTCCAAAGGTCGCTCGGTAAAAGGAGTGCACTCCTCAAGGTTCAGGGCGAGCTTATCAGGTCTTTGGAGGAGCAGCTGGAATGTCGGTTGCAATTCATAACATTGTTCAAACAGTGAACGACGGCAGAACACATACAGGCCCAGACGAGCACGGGACATAGCTACAATAAGTCTTCTGACATCACGAAGATGACCCACAAAACGGGTACGGACAAGAGAGAGTAAAATGAAATCATTTTGCTGGCCCTGGAACTTGTCCACAGTGGTAACCTAGATATGATATGGCATCGATGTCAGTACCCAAAACAAAACGAAAGCCGACAAACTATTAGCAAACACCATACGTATTGCAAATTACCTTGTTAGGGGGCTCAATATTCCATGGCTTGCATCTTTTGTTGATAACATCACGAATAAGAAGCTTCTGACCATTGTAGGTGGTTAATATTGAAATCTTAGTGGCAGGGTAGCCAATCAGGCGCATATAGATATACACACTAACAATATACTCAGCCTCGCCTTCATTCTGGTAGAACCAAGGAGAAGGTGCTGACTCGCCTTTTCCCTTATAATCAGGAACATCAACTAACTGATACTCAAAAGAGAACCCAGCGTTAGCTTTATGGAAGATTGCTTGCTCACGGACATAAGGCAGATCTCCCAGTTCTCTGTATCTCCAGTTATAAAGTTCAGCAATACTAGGTCTTGCACGACCTTGAGCATTGAGCTCAATATAAGGGACACCAAGTCGAACAAACCTTGTAAAGAGACTCTGGTCCATGTGGCTGTACTTCTGAAAAGCCATGTTCTTCACAACAGGGGGTAACTGATGGTGATCACCAATTAAAATGCAACGTTTAAGGCGAGCATGGCCATCTTCCTGCCGCTGCAGCAGCATCGGTATAAAAGTTTCTATCTCCAATATCTGTGCACTTTCTTCCATCAGCAAATTGTCAAATTTGAAACCTAATTGAAGAAAGTCTCTCCTCTTCAATGCTGCATGAGTACAAGTCATAGCAACTATCTTGGCCTGTTTAGTCATTAGATAGTTTGCTCGCTCCACTGTTGACTTGAGTAGCTCAAAAGCCCTACACTCTTCCAGCTCTTGGAATATTATAGAAAGATGTTTGAAACAACCTTTCGCTGCATGCATATCCATCTCAAATGACTCGCCAGTAAAAATAGGCTGCGGAGTATCTGAAAAGAACTCTGAAAATGGGAAGCGATCTTTGACGAAAGAGGGTTTGTCTTGATTTTGAGCACAGGCAGCTAAGAATTGTTCCCAACGGGCATAAACATGTAATAACCAAAAATATGCAGCAGTTTCACATGTGTAGCCCACATCTTCTGGAAGACGAAGAGATCTCGCCAATTTAGAAACTTCACCGAGCAGCTCTAGCCGTCGGACCAGCATAGCATTGACACGACCTTGACGACTAAAATCAAGATCAGTGGCCAGTTCTTGCTCACCCTGACCAAGGCGGAGAAGGTACCTAGCAGGCACATCCCTCTGGCAGAAAAAAAAAAGTATCAGACGTCCTGTAGCAAACTAACATGCAACAGATAGTCGCATTAAAAATATTCTGCAACTATACCAAAAAACATCTAGCAAACATACATCACCCATCATGAAGTGAATAAAATGATTCCTGCCACCAGTCAAAATACAAGGAAAATAAAACATATAAACTGTAGTGTTTAGGCATGTTAAGCAACAATGTATGTAAGCATGAGGTTCAAATCCCTCACTCCCTCAGAACATGTATCTTTTTACCTTTGGATTCTATTAACAGAACAGATCAGAATCAACAAGGAGTAAAACAAGCATGTTGCAATTATTACATGGAATAGAAGGGAAATGTTCGACTAATTTTCAGTCAGGTGCACCAACAGTAACAAGTCACTCACACTAATGTACAGCACAGCATTGACACGCCACATATCTTGAAAAAGTACTGATGTAAGGTAAGAGGTAAAAGTTTAGATCATATATTGCGCAAAAAAGGTACCTGCATTATCTTCTCAAATAAGTCATTCAAAGCCTGATTGGAATGGGTTATAATCAGTGTTCTTTGTGAAGGACAGTTGTGATATAGAACATTTAATATCTGCACAGCTGTATCTGTTTTTCCCGTACCAGGAGGACCAACAACCATTGTCAACCCAGGTTGAATACCTGATATTATAGCACCAATCTACAAATACATAATATTGTCACGGTCAGAATTTTTAAGGTCAATAAGATCCACATTCATCATGAAAGCAAAGACACTAGCAGATCACACATATTGAGCCTACACACATGTCAGTGTAGGCTTATTCTATATACTTAAGAGAGCAAATATGTTATGTACTCGAGTTCCAGTCAGATAACCATTGCATGTACACTTAGATAAAAATAATGATTCTTGACCAGAGACAGTATCATATCTTCGAAGTTGGAAGAAGCATCTAATATGCACAAGAAATGCTCTAAATGTGCCTCAATGCACCAATTGAAACTATTAGATTGTCTGATAGTCTGAAGAGTACCTGAGTGGGTGTGAACCTCACTGAGTTCTGTTTAGGTTTATCTTGAGGATATGGCCCAGGATCAGCTGGAATGTAACTTTCAACAATCAGTTTCTCTTTCTGAGGCTCCCCATCAGCGATATTATTACTCTTAACAGTCAAATTGGAGTTCACGTTGCCAGGTAGAGCATGACTGCTTTCCCTCATTTTCTTGGATAGCCTAATCTTAAAAGGGGGACTTGGATGCAGGTTTTCTGTACCATCAGAATTGATAAATGTAACCTGAAAAACTCAAGCATTAGAAGATTGGAGATTGAAGATGAAAATGAGAATAGATACACTCCGAGAAAGCAATTTTTTTAATCAAAATACATACCTGGTAATCTGGAAAACTTTGCTGAACATGGCTGGCATCAAGAAAAGTGTCCTTGAAATCTATAACTTCCAGAAGATCAGGCATATTCATCCACTGTGCAGCTGAAGGATTTCCATAGCCCAAGAATATGTTATGCAACCATTCTGGAACTACACATGTTTCGTTCATTAGATCACGTATAGATTCCAAGATTGCTTTGAAATTATTCTCCTTGGGTTTCCTTCTCATTAGAATATTAAATGTTCCATACACATTTTCTGCGCCCTTCTCTGCTGTCTCAGTAACATCAATGTGGTACTGTGCTGTATCTAAGGCAACTCGGACAGTACGAATCTCACCTTTGGGTGGTTTCCACTCTTCTCGCTTTATCCTTCCTGTGAAGTCATTCATGAGTGTTCCTTCCTCATCACGAATTTCAATAACCTCACATCCACGTACATATTGCAATCCTAACCTTTCTGGCACAGTTGATTTTGCAGCCTCTTCAGGGCTAAGAGGTTCAAAAGAGGGGCGGATTGACAGCAAAAATAGAACATCATGCTCCTTCAGAGCATCCCATTCAGATTTTATCTGATGCCTGTAGCTTGATATGCTGAAAGTAACATCAGCAGTTACAGCAGAAGGCTTAACTTCTCCAATGTTTGGCTGCTTCACTTCTGTAATCTTAAATTCCTTAATCGGAACAGCCATTCTGGACCATCCACGGAAGGCAGTCTCTCCTTCATTGTTGATATAAGCATGTAGATGAGGAACAGCTTCCTGAATGTCTTCACGAATTTCATAGGTTGATTCAAGACGAAACAGATTGAAATTCCTTAACAAATAATCATGAAGCGTCAGGAATTGGAGATTGAGTTTTGGGAGGGCAAGGCAGCCTTCTCCGGAGTAATTAATGCTAGGAACAAGGCTTTCATCCCACATGATCTGCTCATTTGGATACAGAGGAAGTGCGTTTACTGCATCTTTTTGGGATTGCCGCTTCTCAAAAAAAGCAACTAGGACTTCAATAAGAAAATCACGCCTTCCACTGCATGGATCTTTCGCTGAGATTAACTTAAGCTGCTTAAAAAAGACATATTAGCACCTCAAAAGCATGCATTCAGTTACACATATAAAATAAATCACTAATAAGCAATTAGGAAATACTAAGCTATAAACCATGAGAACAACTTTAAAGCCAACCCCAGTATGGAACTAATTTGTTGTTCGGGTGAAAATACAAAATAAATGGTGAGCAATCATTGTCATCAGAGATAACTTCTCTGACCTTTGACTGGTAGCTGACAGTTCCATATTTGCTCACCATTGATGTCATTTAATATGCACAGGACATGCTAGGAAATATTAAAATGAGAAGTATTTATTTGGTGGATTAACATATGACAAAGTTGGAAATGCATTTGCTGCTTATTTTGAGACGGTGTTTACTGCTTTTGAACATATAATTTCTTGAAAAGTGTTTCTTGCTCCACACATTTAAAGGCCTAAGGAAGCCGGTGCATGTCAGATCTCAGTGTTGTTTATAAGGTGTATATCATGTGCAGGTTCCAATATCCAGTGATTCCCAAATGCAATCACATGGGAAGCAATTTCATTTGAACCCTGCAGCTAAGATCACCAAGGCAAAAGGGACCCAATGTAAGTCTCACCTCATCAGATTGCAGCCTCATTGACAAGTGGAAGAAGTAGAAGCTAGACAGCTCAATCTAAGAGGATACAGCCTATCCAGCCTATTAAGTGCTCATGTACACCCAACCTCAAAAAACATACAATGTGTGTGGAAATTTCCAACAAACTACTATCAGATCAGTCACTGAATGGTCAATTATCCAAATGACCAATTGTATGCATGTGGTTTTCATGCTATTTAATTAATTTAAGTCTAGATATTGGAGCACCATCGAACTTTGAAAAATAGACCACCCATGACAAGCAAGAAGCATATCCAGCTGACACATGTCAGGGAATCCATTTGCAAACAACAAAAGATTCTGACATAATTCATTGACAACAAGGACAAACTAAAATGTGAAAATTTTCACCTTGTTACAAACCAGATCTTGCAGTTCCACATCTGACAAGACAAGTAGCTTTTTTGCTAAGTCAGCTCGCTTATGGAGTGAACCAATACTAGACAAGGCAAAATCTCGCAACTGCAATAATTTTAAAACAAAAAAAACAATAAGTCTTCCATGTTACTACTAGTGTACAAGAAATTGAACTGCAAAATGGAAATCAAATTAGACAAGACAACAAGGTGGACACCTTAGGCACTTGTTTAAATGCTAGTAGCTGAAAAGCTTGGAAACGGGAATAATGCGCCTGCAGGACATCATCATCACCGAGCTGTGTCCCAGAGTGATCATTAATCTCAAAACCTTCATAAAACTGCAGCAAGTCAACCAACTGTGCAAAAAGGCGTCCCTTCTCATGAGTATAGAGTGCACTTAAGTGGCACTTGGCAACAACAGCAACATCAGCAACTAGGGGCCTCAAAAATCTGCAGATTATAACCAACAAAAGTGGTCAAAGATAAGACAAGCCAATGGAAGCTAAGGTTCGTTAGCAATGCCGCTTGTAAACGATATTCAAATGAATCAAGGTATTCTTTTGCTTAGGAGTATATAGCTGTGTTTCTTGAATAGACTAAAGAAATCTATGTAAAAATACAATGGAAAAATGTTATGTGCGCATGATACGAGCTTATAGAAACAACCAGATCACAGAATTGACGTGATATAACCAGATCACAGAATTGATGTCCTGTTATGAAAATGAGAGATTCTGACAGCAGAAAGTAAACACCCTTGAATGGAGGGAAATACAATGGTTTATGGCTTCATGATTTGAATTGCTCAGGGTGGACAGAGCCAGGTACTCACAATTTGTTTCTATGATTATTTGATGTGCAAGAACATTGAGAACTGCATGGTCAAAAAAAAGGCAGTTGCTCTGGATATAAATTCTATCCCAGGTTTCCATTTGGATCCATGAATGAACTGAAGAATTATAAGCATTCAAGCCCCTAAAGGCTCTATATGTGGTGGATGTTAATATCATGAGCCCATGAGGAACTCGTATTTGCAATAACAACATAATGGCAAAAATAGCAGAGCAGGATGTTAAAGTTCTCAGGTTCTTGGATCTAAGTGGAGTGTGCGTGTAAAATTGAATGACTTATTAGGTAAATCTACTCTTACAAAGGTGCTGCATACAGGATTAGTAGTTACATACATACCGTCTAGTAGGAAGCTGGCTTAACATGTCAATCAAAAATTCCATAAATCTCTCACAATATAGGACACAAGAATCATCGATCTGCCCACTGAGCGACTCGTTCAATACAGATTCTTCACCAGCATCTTGATTGGATAGTATGACCTTTGAATCGAGAATCTACAAAGAAGTTTCACACGAGTTAAGAAAGATTCATATCTAGCAACAACTGAGTAAGAATAATAGTTTCAAAGGTGCACCTCCAAGAACTCTTCAATTAGATTCCTAAGGAATTTATTCTCGAGCATTTCAGAAGGGTCAATAGGTTGGTCAGCCTTTTTTGCTTCCTTTGCCTCTCTTCTTTTGATTTTGGTCCACTTCTTAATCAATTCAGGGTTAAGGCAGAGTTCCATCTGTACATGTTTGAAACAAAGATAAGAAACCAAAAGTTAGCACATAAAAAAATATATTCATAGGGAAGAAAACCTAAAATTACCTGAAGTCGTCCAAAAGATAGAGTATTCCACAGCTTTAGGCTTACTAACTGAAGTATCGTTTCCCGGACAAGCTCGTCCTCCAAACTCTGCAGCAAAGCATAAAATAAATGTCATTGTATGATCCCAATGTGTATACACAAGAGTAAGCCCTGCATAACTAAATCTGAAGTTATTAGCGCAACCTGACAATTGCTCGTAATCTTGAAATTATAAAATAAATATCAGTGCACATATCAATTCAATGAAGAACTTATATCTCCATTTAACCTCAAGATCAAGTATGTAGTAGTTGTCTAGTTGAAGACAGGTTATTAAACAAAGTATATTGAGAAAATGAAGCTTCAACATGTGATGCAAATACTGCCCCAAGGAAAATAAAGTGAGTACCTGAAATGAATTTATCATGAACAGGAGGTAATTTGTTTTCTCCGCCATATTAAGAGCCCTTTCCTGCATGATAGCATAAGAAGAAAATTTCAGAATAAGCATCGTAATATCAAAATATTTTCATAGGGAAACCATCCAGGAGCCATAGATCCCATACTGTCATAAGCAGGTAAGTTTTGAGCTGGAGATGGACAAACAACCAAACTATTTTATATGAAAACAGCTGGTATACAAAACAAAAAACAAAAAAGAATGTAAGCAACACACAACCAGTCTCCCCTGATGCCTCTCAACTCTATGACCCAGCCTGTAAGAAATAACAACCAAGGCACCTAGACTACTTGAGATTGAGAAGAATAGTACCAGAGCATCAGAGAAAGAAATGCTCTGCACAAGCTCTTCAACTGGAGCTCAAAACAACTGAACAATGAAGTGGGGAAAGCATCGTCTGTGCAACCGAATCAATTTAATCCACCAAGCATAAGCTTTGGTAATCAAATCTGATGTTCTCAATTCACCACCAAGGCACCAACTATACTGACTACTACATCTCACTACCTCTTACATCTTGTCCAAAGTGAAATACATATAATTGCCAACACCCAGATTTATCCATGCTCTACAAAAATCATTTAATGTAGATTTCACATGAAACAAATTTGAATGGCAAAGCAAAATCAACACAAACCTCTTCCTTGAGCTTGAGAACCCGCCACAGGAACCCCTTGAATGCATCCTTCCGGTCATGGAAACATGTCCAAGCCGCCACATTCTCCCGAAACTGCACACAAGGCCCAAACCATGTCAGAAACCCTAGAAATTGTCCGAGCTAGCAGCAGGCAGCAGCAAGCTCTCCAATCCAATTCGGGGGCAGAGGCTGACCTTCTCGTTGACCATGAGGATGATGGACATCACGTGCTCGAAGGAAGCGTGCGCCGGGTCGAAGTGCGGCCACAGGTAGTTCTCGAGGTACTGGCTGACCTCGAGGATCATGACGCGCTGCAGCGGCACGGTCTTCCGGCCCCGCCCCTCGACGCGGAGCTCGGTGGCATAGATCTTCCTGACAAGGTCCGCGTCGAAGGCCGACGCGGCGGCGGGCGTGCCCCAATGCTCGGTGGCGACGCGGGTGAGGCGGTCCCGCTGGATGTCGAGGAGCGTGATGGAGCCGCCGCCGGTTGATGCGGGGACCTTGTCGGGCGCCGCGGCCGTGGCGGGGGCGGCGTCCGCGGGGAGCGGGTACTCGGCCGCCCGGGGGTGCCGGAACTCGAAGACGCCGGTGCCAAAGACCTTCGGCATGGCTGGGGCGGCGGCTCGGCGAGGTTTAGGGTTTGGGCGAGGTTCGCAGGGTTTAAGGTTCGGGTGGTGGGTTGGACAGTGTGAGCGAGAGTGGGACGGTGAGGCCGCGGCGGCGGCGGCGGCGGCGGCGGCGAGAGGGAGATGGGATTTGAAAGGGGGAAAGGGGGTTTAGCCGGCCGTCACCATTTTTTCGGCTCAAGCTGCAGGAGTCCGGTACAGCCTACAGCAGAGTCCCGTTTCGTTTAGCTCACGCCATGGGGTATGGACCACGCCCGGTAACCGTGAGATCGTTCGACTTCGAGGATACGTCGGTTCTCGCTTGATTCGCTCGTCCTGCTTGCTACCATCGCACGAAAATTTGAACAATTTCCCCCTCTTCGTCAGGGATTTCATTCAAGTTAAAAATGATGGAGAAATTTTCAGTTGAACCTGGAATGTCTGACATTATAAAAAAAAAGAAGTCGAGGAATATAGCCGTACATGTACCATTTCATCTACGGGGTGTTTGGTGGGTGATTAAAGTTTAACGGGTAGTGTAGTATTTTCGTTTTATTTAAAAATTATTGCGTAACCATAGACTAATTATGCTAAAAAACTCATCTCACAAATTACTCTCTAGCCATGTTTTTATTTTTATAAATAATCTATATTTAGTATTCTATGCATGTGTCCAAACCAAGTGTGGTGCTTGGAAGGCTAACATGGAAGTGGTGATCTAAA
>Ga0182004_10001706_pt1 | contig 16452 bp, 23 predicted proteins | sample Sormic07211540_1_FD_120479 | JGI IMG/M metagenome (GOLD analysis project Ga0182004, IMG submission 120479) | Endophyte microbial communities from Sorghum bicolor roots, Mead, Nebraska, USA - 072115-40_1 MetaG | ecosystem: Host-associated > Plants > Roots > Unclassified | place: USA: Nebraska...
AGTATTTGGCGGCACAGAAATGATTGTGTTTTCAACGATGCAACCCCAAATGTTAACTTGGTCCTGCACCTGGCCAAGGAGGAGGCTGGTCGGTGGAGTGCGGCAGGGGCTAAGGGGATCTCCCTAATCTCTGCCCGAGCTTCAGCTTAGTTGTCTGCAGGGGGTTTTCCAATGGTCGCCCTTGTATTCCTTCCCCGGTGACTTAGCTGTTTTGTTTTAAGGCTATGGGTGTGTGTGTTTGTGGGGTTTTGCCTCTGTATGGGTTTAGCCCCTGTAAGACTTTTTCTTTTCTTCTATTAATATAATGATACGCAGCTCTCCTGCATGTTCGAGAAAAAAAAAGAATTCCGCATCTTCTCTCAAGGGGACCTATCAGTCGACGACTACTGTCGACAATTCAAGCGCAAAGCTGATGATCTTCGGGACCTTGGCCAGCCCATCTCTGAGGCGACCTTGGTTCTCAACATCATTCGGGGCCTGAATGAACGGTTCACCATCATCGGCATTCATATGCGCCGCACCACTCCTCTCCCTACGTTCCTGCAAGTAAGGGACGAGCTTCGCCTTGAGGAGCTTACCATGGCCAAGACTCCTCCAGCCACTGCTCTCACCGCCCTAGGAGGTTCTGGTGGCTCCAAGTCTGCTGCTCTTCCCCATCAACAGCAGCCACAGCCGCCCCCACAACTACAACAGCAGGGCAGTGGCGGCAACAGCAGCAATGGTTATCCTCGCGGTAAATGTGGCGGCACGCCATAACAGAGGCGGTGGCGCGGTCCCTCCGGGAGTGGCTCTGGCTTCAGGGGTATGCTTGGCAACACCAGCGCTCCTCCTGCGGCTCCTCCTACGGCAAACTACTACAACCCGTGGACTGTGTCCATCTATATGTGGCCTGGTCCCCGGGCTCCGACTCCTCATGCACCGGCGCCACCTACGCATTAGGCCTATGTTGGATCAGCAGGCCCTTGCAGCAAGCTTTGAGACTATGTCTTACTCAACCGCCACAGCGGGACTGGTACTTCGACACCGGTGCTACTAGCCACATGGCGTCCGACACTGGTATTCTCTCTTCCTTCTCCCCTCCTCCCGCTCATTCTCCCTCTTCTATTGTTGTTGGCAATGGTAATTTACTTCCTGTCACTGCCACCGGCACCACTCATCTTCCTTACAATTTTAATCTAAACAACGTCCTTGTTTCTCCTAATCTCATTAAAAACCTTGTTTCTGTCCGTCGTTTCACCACTGACAATAACTGTTCTGTGGAATTTGACCCTTTTGGTTGCTCTATTAAGGATTTTCCCACACGGAGCGAGCTCGTCCGATGTAACAGCTCGGGACCCCTGTACCCTCTGCAGCTCCCAGCATCCGAATTCCTTGCAGCAATCTCCTCCACTCTTTGGCATCAACGTCTTGGACACCCTGGTCGCAAAGCCTTGTCTAGATTAGCTTCTACTTCAGCTATTTCATGTAATAAAGGATCTTGCAATACCCTTTGTCATGCATGTCAACTTGGGCGCCATGTTCGCCTTCCTTTCCAGACTTCGTCATCATGTGCTACACACTCATTCCAATTAATTCACTGTGATTTATGGACTTCACCTATTACTAGTGTTTCAGGACATCAGTATTACCTTGTCATTGTTGATGATTTTTCTCACTATGTCTGGACTTTTCCTTTATGCAAAAAGTCTGACACCTTCCCTACTCTATCTGATTTCTTTGCCTATGTCCGCACTCAGTTTGGAGTTACGGTATAGGGCATTCAAGCGACAATGGTCTTGAGTTCAACAACTCAAGTTACCGAACTTTCTTTCTTGCTAACGGCATTCACCTTCGTGCGGGAACGAGTTGCCATTGGTGGCGTTCGTGTTCTCCATGTTCAAACGACCTCGCAGTTCGCCGACGTCTTCACCAAGGGGCTACCCTCCTCTGTCTTCACCGAGTTCCGCTCCAGTCTCAACGTTCGGCCCTGCAAAGCTTCGATTGCGGGGCCGTGTTAGCATTTAATATGTCTCTGTAACTGTGCAAGCGCCTAGGCACCTGTGCTGCGCCTGGGCACTTATGTGCTATAGTTATTAGCTACTTTCTCTAGATCCCAAGAGCTGGTTTCACAACTTGGCTCCTTGGTTACTCCCTCTATATATATGTAATCCCTCCTCTGTAATCGATAATTGATTAATACATATCTTCCTTCAAGACCCATGTATGGAAACTATATAGCTACCTATCTAAGGTTAGCCTAATCAATAGAGAACACAAGTTTAACATGGTATCATGCTAGGGCCTTCTTTCCTCCTTCCCTTCCCACCCGTCGCCACCAACCCTTGCCTGGCCGGCGCACCGCCGCCGCCGGAGCTCTATGGTCGGCCAGCCTCCTCCTCCCCCACCTCCCCCACCTACTTCTACCAATTTCCTCCTCTCCCTATCTTCCAAAACTAGGCTCAGATGGCCGTCGCCGCCGCTGCCCTCAACCACTCAGGCGCCACCGTCTCTTCTCCTCTCAGGGCGGGCGCGCCGGCCGTGGCCCGACCTCCTCCGACCGGCGCTCCTCAGGGTGCGCCTCGCCCCTCTTCCCCAGCCGCTGCCCTGGCCTCCGACGCGGGTGCGGCCCTGTAGCCCGGCGCGGGTGCGCTGCCAACCGCGGGCAGGGGCGCAGGGGGTGTCGCTGGCACTGAGGATGCTGAGCCTAGCGACACCGTCGCCGATCCCGCCGCTGCCCATGCCGGCGCACTGGGGTCACTCTCCTGGGCATGCCGCCGTGGACAGCCAGCCCTCACATCATGGCTGCGACTACAGGGGCTGGGGCGGCTCAACCCTTTCCCGGCTCCGCACTCCCGCTGGTGACCGCGGAGCGCCCCGATTGCCCTCTCCTCCGCCCTCGTCGCTGCTCGAGCTCAGTACGCGGCAGCGCGGCCACGTCTGCGGGAAGCAGCCCTCGCTTGGGAGCGCGAGCAGGATACGACCGATGCCCTAGCTTGCCAGATTGTCGAGGCGGAGCAGCTCCTCATCACTCTTGCCTCCTACGATGGTGGGGCCACCTCTGGCTCGGCGGGCCACCGCATGTCTCGTACCGCGGTCCTCTGGCACGACTCGGCCAACCCGCTCGTGGCCCAACTTCACTACCATGCCAGGGGTGTCCAGAAGATCCGACTCTTGGTTCCGGTTGTCCTCGAGCCCGAGTCACCTTCCTACGCCCGCTGGCGGGACCTGGTCCTCCTCACTCTACGCCGCTACGCCCTCGAAGACCGTCTCTTGGTCCTCGTCCTCCTCGATTGCTCTCGCCACTACTCCGCCATGTCTGACCGCTCCACCATTGTCGTCACTCCTTGGTCCTCTCCCTCCCGGGCCGAGCGGGGGTGGGCGGGGCTGTGGCGGCCGCCGTCGCCACGGCGGGGGACGTGGTGCAGGTCGTGGGGGCAATACGACGCCGACACCACCACGAAGAGCACCCTGACCCTCTTAACACAACTCGTGGTTAGGGCACATCTCCATGTGTCCGTTCCAGGCTCCCGGTGGTGAGCCTCGCTTGCCAGCGGCCATGCTCGCTGGTGCTCCTCCGGGGTTCCCCTAGCGACTCCGTGGGTGGCACCTCCCGGCGCGTACTCCGCATCCCCATGGGCTACACCTCTCGGCGCCTCGCCTGGGCCTGCCGGTTGGGAACCGGCGGCCTTGGCGAACTCTTTCAGCACCATGGCCTTGACACCACCTGTTGGGCCAGAGTGGGTCGCCGACTCTGGAGCTACTTACCATTCCACTCCAAACGCTGGTATACTTTCTTCGGTTCACCCTCCTTCCTCTCTTCCTTCGTCCATTATGGTGGCAAATGGGTCGTGTCTTCCTGTCACATCCGTGGGTGCCGCCGGCCCTCATGGCTCCTTTCGTCTTCCTGATGTTCTTGTTGCACCTTCTATGGTTCACAACCTTCTTTCTATTCGTTGTTTTACAGCTGACAATTCCTGTTCTGTCGAGTTTGACTCTTCTGGTCATACCGTGAAGGATTTGGCTTCCCATTGGCCTCTGCTCCGATGTGAGCACGGGGCCTCTTTACACCCTTTGCTTCCCGACGGCTGCTTCACCTTCACCGTCCGTTTTGTCAGCTGCTTTCACCGCCACTACTTCCTCCACTACTTGGCACCAGCGTCTCGACCATCCTGGACGTGATGCCCTAATGCAGCTTAGTCGTAGTTCCGATATTCGATGTACTTGGGCTCAAGATGAGCATTTGTGTCATGTGTGCCAACTGGGTCGTCATGTTCGTCTTCCTTTTCATAGTTCTTCCCATGCGGCCCTGACCACGGGTTGTGGACACCCTAAACCCCGGAGGGACACCAACAAGCATGGCCGCCGGTGGGCGAGGCTCACCACTGGGAGCCTAGAACGGCCACATGGAGATGCGCTCTGACCATGGGTTGTGGAAAGTGGGCCAGGGTGCTCCTCGTGGAGGTGCCGACACCGTGTTGCCCCCATGACCAGCACCCCGTCCCCCGCCGTGGCGACGGCAGCTGCCACGGCCCGCCCACCCCCGCTCGGCCCGGGAGCAGGAGGACCAAGCGGTGGGGGAGTAGCTGCGAGAGCAGTCGAGGAAGTCGTGGAGACCGATACGACCTAGACTCCTTGCTGGAGCTCCTCCATGACAAGGTCGTCACGGACCTGCAGGAAGGTGGGGAAGGGTCGCTGACGAGTGATCCACGTCTGGAGGTGAGTGTAGCGATCGTTGAGCCCGCGGAGGATGTTGAGGACCAGGATACGGTCCTCCACGGGCCAGCCAAGGTCGTCGAGAGAGTCCGCCATGCCCATCATCTTGTGGCAGAACTCGCTGACGGAGAGGTCGCCCTGGACGAACGTCCGGAAGCTCGCATCGAGACGTAGAGCCCGGGCCTCGGCGTTGCCAAGGAACTGGCCCTCCAGCGCCAGCCAGGCCCTGCGAGCGTTTAAAGTGTTGCAGACGAGGTTGTGGAGGTCTAGGGAGATCGTCCCCAGGATCCAGGAGAGGACGATGTTGTCGATGCGCAACCACGAGGCGGTTGGGACCGTGCCCACGGTGTCGAGGAGGACGTGGTCGTCGAGGGCATAACGTTGGAGGGTCAGGAGGACCAGGTCCCGCCATCCGCCGTAGGAAGGCGACTCCGGCTCGAGGACAACCGGGACCAGAAGCCAGATGTTCTAGACACCACCAGCCTGGTAGTGAAGTTGGGCCACGAGCGGGTCGGCCGGATCGTCCCAGAGGACCGCCGCGGTGTGAGCCACGTGGTGGCTGGTCGAGTCGGAGGATGTGGCCCCGACGTCGGGCGAGGCAGGAAGGCCAAGGGGCTGCTTCGCTTCGGCGATCTGGCGGGACAAGGCATCGGCCGCATCTCGCTCGCGTTCCCAAGTGATGGTAGCCTCATGCACGCTGGCCAGGTCTGCCGCCGCAGTGGCCCGGGCATCGACGAGGGCAGCGGCAAGGGCGGAGTCGGGCGGTGGAGGCGGGCGGGGAAGATGGAGGTGCCGGGGACGCGAAGCAGGGCGTTGTTGGTGGCGGCTGCTGCATCCAGTGGCATCCCCAGCCCGGTGGCCATAGCTGCAGCGGCCCCTGCGGCCAGGGAACCCACATCCGTGACGGCGGGTGCAGCGTCCACGGCAGCGGCATCGGCGCCCGTGTCGTGGTTCTCCGCGGCCAAGGCCCCGTCGGCAGCGGCACTGGGCGCAGGTGGTCCCTGTGCGACGGAGGAGGAGGCCCCTACGGAGGAGAAAGCCCCTGCGGACGTGTAGGTGGCGCCGGGGAGGGGCGCAGGCGGTGGACGACTTCGGGCGTACAGGTCGCGGCGCCAGGCAGGGCCCCTGTGGGCGGACGGGCTTCAGCAGGCGGCGCGCCAGAGTGCAGGGCCGCGGCGGCGGCCATCTGAGCCCAGTTTGGGGAGGTAGGGAGAGGGGGAAATTGATAGAAGTAGGTGGGGGGAGGTGGGGGAGGAGTCCGGTCGGCCATGGAGCTCCGGCGGCGGCGGTGCGCCGGCCAGGCAAGCCAGGCAAGGGGCGGCAGTTGGGAAGGGAGGGAGGAAAGCCCTAGTCTGATACCATGTTAGAAACTGCAATTTCCTTGATTAGGCTAACCCTAGACAGGGTAGCAATATAGTTGCCATACATGGGCCTCATGGGCCTATAATACTCATACTCTAACATCATGTAATGCTTCTTTCAGGAGATTCCTATTGCTGATGTTTGTGAGACATTTAAGGTTGCCAGAGGTATGATTCAGGCGCTGCAGGAAAATGCTGGCAGGTTTGCTTCAATGGTCTCTGCATTTTGTCAAAGACTTGGTTGGAATGATTTAGAAGGCCTTGTTTCGAAATTCCAAAATCGTGTTTCTTTTGGAGTTAGGGCAGAGATTGCCGAACTGACATCAATTCCATTTGTCAAGGTGTGCTTCAATTACCATGCATGTATGAATTATCTAAGTGTCGCTGCATCTTATTTCAGTATGCTAATGTAAAATATGAAATAGGGCTCACGTGCAAGGGCTTTGTACAAGTCTGGTCTGCGTACTCCTGTTGCCATTGCTGAAGCATCTATTCCTGAAATTGCAAAAGCTCTTTTTGAATCTTCTGCTTGGTCTGGGCAAGGTACTCTTTCAAGCATTCATGGTTTGATCTTTTCCTTGCTACCCTTTTTCGTGTACTTGTTCTCTATGGATCTAATTGTTGACAATAGCAGTGGTGGTAGTAGTAGTAGTAGTGGTGTTACAGATGCACAAATTAGTTTCAGTTGCTTCTGGATATGTTCAGTAATAAGCTTGCAGATACTTTGTTGCTTGTTTTAAGCCTACTCTAATGTCAATCTGTTGAATTGACTAGATTCTGGTTTACAACGAATGCAATTTGGTATAGCCAAGAAAATAAAAAACGGAGCTCGCAAAATTGTCCTGGAGGAGGCAGAAGCCGCCAGAGTAGCAGCATTCTCAGCTTTCAAGTCACTTGGTGTGGAAGTTCCTCAGTTCACTGCACCTCCACTTGCAGCTGTTGAGGACTATCCAACTCGAGATACCATAGACCAAGCTAAGTCCAACAAGCTAGCTTTTGGTACCCATGCTAGAGATGATAAAAATAAGAATAGCTGCTCTGATTATGCTACCCCAAGGGGTTCTACATACAGTCTAAGAAAGGATGCAAACCCTGCTCCTTCCATTCAAATGAGAGAGAATGCAGGACTATCTAAAAATGTGAAAATCACTAGACAGGGAGGAGCATCATCTTTGTCAACAGAAATTGCTGATGGATTGAGTAGTAGAGATGTGGCTGACAGAGGCCCTGTCCAAGCATATAACTTCCCAGGGGGCTTTGACTGTTTTCTTGATCAATGGTCTGCTGCTAGCCATTTTTTCTTCGATGTCCATTTTATCAGGAGATCGCTGAAACCATCTTCGAACCTTTTTGAAGTTTTTGGGTTGGCTGTCTGTTGGGAAAATTCCCCCATATACTACTGCAACTTCCCAAAAGATCTAGTCACTACTAGTAACAATGACTTCAGGGAAATGTGGGGTAATTTTCAGAGAAGATGGGAAAAAATAACTGACATTATGCAACAAAAGAGTGTCCAGAAAATGACATGGAATTTAAAGATCCAGATTCAGGCACTTAAATCACCTTATATCTCTTGCCAACGGCTTGAAAGGTTTCATCTTGACCATAAAATGCTAGACAAAGTTGAAGTGCTTGACAACTCATATGTGTTGTTATCACCAGTCTCTGTCTACAATGGATTGGATATATGTCTGCTGGCGTGGGTTCTATGGCCTGATGAGGAAAGCAGAACGGTACCAAATCTCGAGAAGGTATATCATATATGCCGTGTTCTGCAATACCTTTAGCTTTTCATTGCTGATTGCCTGTCTTTTCATGCTCATTTTTTATGTCTGATTTCTTATGAACGGAGAGTGAATAGGTCTCAGGAATTAATTGATGTATTGCATTAGGCCTCATAGGCTGATTATATAGGGTACATAGGACTAACACCCCATGTGGATAGATAATGTGGTACTATTCCTATTTACTCTAACATTGAGCAGTCCAGCCGAATAGGCTTGGGTGCTAGGCCCATGGCCAGACCATAGGGTGCCTATTCTAACACACCCCCGTAGTCAAATCGTCAGCCACTCTGCACGTTTAGACTGGACCTAAACTCCGTGAACAATGAAGAAGGCAGCCCTTTTTCGTGAAGATATCTGCATATTGTGAAGAGGTGGGAACATGCAGAACAAGACGAAGTGAAGATCGATCTCAATGTGCTTGGTTCGCTGACGCCGAATCAGGTTGGAGGTCATGTAGATAATACTGATGTTGTTGCAATACACCAGTGTGGTGCGCCGGAGAGGGGCATGCAGCTCGAGAAGAAGCTGGTGCAGCTAGGTAGCCTCTGCAACTCCATTGGCCACTGTGCGATACTCGGCTTCAGCATTGGATCTTGATACCGTGTTCTGGCGCTTGGAGGATCGGGAGACAAGATTGTTGCTAAGGAACACTACATAGCCCGAGGTGAACTTGCGGGTGTCCGGACAACCGGTCGACAAGATCAGTCGAAGTAGACGGTCGCAGCAGGAGAACAAGGTGAAGAGTGCCTCGAACATAGCGAAGAATTCGCTTCAGGGCAGCAAGGTGAGGCTCCCAGGGGTCGTGCATATGAAGGCAGACTTGATAAACAACATACACAACGTCTTAGCGGGTGAAGGTGTAGTGGAGAGCTCCAGCAAGACTGCGGAAGTTTGTAGTGTGGTGCGGAGGTCGATGGTCGGCGATGGTGCGCATCTAGGTGTCGCACCAGAGGATTCTTGTGCAACTGCAGCAGCTGTGGCTGGACACTTCTTGGTGGTGCGTGCCAGGGCCTCGTTGGCGCACTGGGCGGCGGTGTCGCGATCCTTAGCAGCAGCTGCAGCCTCCTCAGCCTGAAGGGCGAGCGCTAGGGCAGTGTCGTGCGCGTCCTGGCGTTCGCGCTCGAGACGTTGAGCGGCAGTGGCAGCAGCAGCTTTGTTTGCCTTCTCCTCGGCGAGGCGATGGGCGAGGGCGTCAGCCTGGATGGTGCTGAGGAGGCGTCTGTGTCGTCCCCAGCCTTGGGGGTAGGCGGAGATGGTGCCATAGGAAGCAGCATGGTAAAGAGGACCGGCATGCGTGGGGTGTGGGCAGCAGAAGGAAAGACCTAAACCTAGGCGGCTGATACCATGAGAGCGAATATGTCTCAGGAATTGATTGATGTATTTCATTGGGCCTCATAGGCTGATTATATAGTATATAGGACTAACACCTCATGTGGGTAGACAAGGTGGTAATATTCCTAGTTTCTCTAGCATTGAGCAGCCCAGCCTAATAGGCTTGGGCTAGGCCCATGGCCAGCCCATAGGGTGCCTAGTCTAACATGAACTATGCAATAGCAATACACAACTGTTAATTTTGATGCTTGAGCTATTCCCAATAATGTAGTACTTTTTTTATTTTCATCCTTTGTGATAAACAGTTTGTCAAGAGACGACTTCATAGTGAAGCTGCTGCTGCTGCAAATCGTGATGGAAGATGGAGAAATCAGATGCACAAAGCAGCACACAATGGATGCTGTAGACGTTCTGCACAGACACGAGCTTTGTATACTGTTCTGAAGAAATTACTTACTCAAAATCTTTCTGATTTGGTTGAAACAATCGAGGCCCCGTTGGTACAATTCGTATTCTTACGTAATTTTTGGGTTGCATGCGGTTAACTTGTTTAAACTTTGATGCTTTGGATTGAATATCTGAAAATGGCACAACTAGAATCTTTTTGGAAAGTAGTTCAAAACATTACAACTTTGCTATAGTTTTATACACTTCATAGTAGTATAAGTTAGTGTATAACAGTCAAATCATCCTATTCGTACCCATGTTGATATCCAAAATGACACTTGTGATCGGAATACAATATTTCTGCTTGTATTATGCTTGAATATCTCTATGCATTTATTTTGACAGGTTAATGTTCTTGCTGATATGGAACTTTGGGGAATTGGCGCTGACATGGATGCTTGTCTCCATGCGAGGCATATTATAACAAAAAAGCTAAAGGAACTGGAGAAAGAAGCTTACAGATTAGCAGGCAAGAATTTCTCTCTAAATGCTACTGCTGACATCGCAGACATTCTATATGTACACCTAAAATTGCCAGTTCCAAAAGGTTGTGAGAAAGGGAAGCTGCATCCTAGCACTGACAAGCAGTCCTTGGACCATCTAAGGTATTTTTCATTTTTCCCTGTTGTTAATTCTGAACATAAACATGTCATTTCTGCTAAGTTGCACGGATACGGATATGTGTATCGGTATCGGAAGGATACATATACATGGATACAGCAATTTCCCAAAAAGCCGATACGCAGATACGTTTACTATTTAAAAAACAAAAATAAAAAATAATAATAATGCAGGTCTAATTTAAAACTGGTAACAATAAAACATCGCAAATATAGTTGTCTCAAATTTAGGAAATTAATAAAAGGCATTTAGGCTTGCAATTCATGCAGCAGCAAGTTCCTATTCCTCATTTGTCTCATTGTCATCCCTTATCCACAACATCAACCTGCGGAGCATCCAAACCAAAAGTCACAGCTTGCAATTCAGGTTCATCAAGGGACAGGTCCCCCTAGCACGAGCATTGGCACTAGCACTGCTCATATTTGGAGACCATCTACTGCATAAGCAATAAGCAATAATCACTAATTGCACTACAGAAATAGAACGGATAGAGAATGGGGAGAGGAAGACAGTGAGGAGCAAAGAAATCAAGCAACAGGCGGCCAAGAACTGAAGAAGCAGAGGAGATCGAGAACTAGAAGGGGATTAACTCACGGGAGTTTCTGGAGCCTGGATCCACGTTGTAGGCTTGGAATCTCATTGTAGAATGTTAGAGAGAATAGGGAAACACCATGCAGCCATCGGGGGGGGGGGGTGTGACCTTCATATATAGCCAATATGGCTGAGTGTACATGCAGTACATGGCACGTGCTAATCATACTAAATATAGCCTTGCCTAATATACACTTGCTTAATGTACACTTGCCTAATGTATATATCTATCACCTGCCCTCAGTCGAAGCGTTAGGATCTCAGATGCAGAGACTGGGCCGAAAATCCTCAAACAGCTAAATCGGCAGACCCTTGGTCATGATATCAGCAAACTGATATTTGGATGGCACATAGAGAACGCGAACTTCGCCAAGAGCCACCTTCTCACGGACGAAATGGATGTCGATCTCAATGTGCTTGGTACGGTGGTGGTGGACCGGATTGGCTGTCATGTAGACTGCGCTGACATTGTCACAGTAGACAACTGTGGCAACTTTCAAGGGAACGTGAAGTTCGTGAAGAAGTTGAAGCCAACAGCACTGCAACCACATGAGCAACAACCCGGTACTTAGCCTCCGCATTGGACCGGGACACCGTGGTTTGCCATTTGGATGACCAGGACACCAGGCTGTCGCCGAGGAAAACGCAAAAGCCTGATGTGGAGCGGCGGGAGTCTGGGCACCTGCCCAGTCAGCGTCGGAGTACGCAATTAGCTTGTCAACAGGCCCAGTGCCGATGTGGAGGCCAGTCGACAGCGTGCCCTTCACGTATCGAAGTATGCGCCTGATCAGTGAGATGAGCTTTGCGCAGGTCATGCATGAAGAGGCACACCTGCTGCACAGTGTACGCCAGGCCGGGGCGAGTGAGTGTCAAGTACTGGAGAGAGCCGGCGAGACTCCGGTACGTGTTGGGGTCGTCGACGGGAGCGCCCTCCGAGGAAGATAGCTTGGCACGAGAGTCAACGAGTGTCGACGTCGAGTGACTTTCGGCCATGGTAATGTTGAACATTGTGAAGCGGAAAGGGGGACGCGTGGCCTGGTAATATTGAAGTGTCGATGCAAGAAATAGGAAGATGATGACCGTTGCCAACTGTGATGGACGGGATAGAAGAGTGTTGACGAGATAGGAGTATACCATCCGAGTTGTGCATGTGGGAGGTGGCGCCAGAGTCCATGACCCATTCGAAGTTCTGGAGCGCCATCTGGTTTACGGCGGCGATGAGGCCGGCCTGATCCCTTGCTGGAGTGGATGGAGATGCCTGAGGTGTAGCGAAGACAGTGTGGGCCTGCGGGCGTGCACCCATGGGACCCTGACCGCCATAGGGTTGCCAGCCGCCAGGGCTGGTGCCCTACTGCCAGCCGTTGCTTGGAGGTGGAGCGCCGCCATGGGAGGCCTAAGGGTTGTAGCAGAACCATGGTCCCATGGGGCGGTTGCCCCTGTTCTGCCAGCCAGCACCGTTGCCTGGGCTACTCCACCCGCCCTGTTTCTTGCCGCCCCTAGGGCCCTTGGGGGGAGCGCCAGTGACGACACCAGATGAGATGGAGCGGCACCCTGGAGAGGTGCAGGTGGAGCCTGAGGCCACCATGGCACAGGCAGCCGTGGTCTTTTCATCGTTGGTGAGACGCAACTCTTTGAGGGAGAGCATCTCGCGCGCCCTGGAGAAGGATGGCAGTTCAGCAGAGTTGGCGATGTAGTCGGTGGTGGCAGTGTAGCGCATGTTGAGGCCTCAGAGGAGACTGAGGACAAGCTGGGAGTCCTCAATGGTGTGACCGATGTCCCGACGAGCAGCGGCCTTGATCTTGAGGCGCTGGCAGTACTCGTCAATCGTCGAGTCGCCTTGCTTTAAGGAGTGAAACTCCTCAAGCAGATAGACAGCCCGGGGGCGCGATTGGAGTGGAACAGGCCTTCGATCGCCACCCACAGTTCGTGGGCAGACTGGTTCTTGTCGGTGATGGCAAGATCAAGAACGGAGTCGTAGACGGTGTTCAAGATTCAAGCGCGCTGGATCAGCAGCGAGGAGAGGAGCAGGTCCGCCGATGTGGCGGTGAGGACTGAATTTGCTACACAGGGCCTAGAAGAAGGAAGCCCACTTGGTGAAATTGGGATTTTTCATCTCCAGGGTCACCGGAATGTGAGTCTTCACGTTGACGGCGGTGTAGGGGTGGATGACGACGGCCTGCGCGGTGGTGGGGCAGCAGGAGCTGCTGCGGCGGCTGTGGCAGTGGCCGCAGCACCGTCGGCGTGCAGTCATGGTGCGCGGGTGCAGGTGCAGGAAGGAGCAGCGCACAGGGAGAGGTGGAGAGGGAAAGGAGGCGGAAGCGGAAGGCCAGGATCTAATTGATTGTTGATACCATGTAGAATGATAGAGGGAATGGGGAAACACCATGCACCCATCGGGGCGGGGGTGACCTTCATATATAGCCTGTATGGCTGACTGTACATGCAGTACATGGCAGGTGCTAATCATACTAAATATAGCCTTGCCTAATATACACAGGTGCTAATCATACTAAATGTAGCCTTGCCTAATATACACTTGCCTAATGTATATATCTATCACTCATCACTGGTGGCCAGCGAGCGGAGGCTCATCGCCGGTGGCCGGCGGACGGCGTCCGGCAAGCGGGGTTGCGGCGTCACCAACCGGGGATGCAGCGCAAGGCGCGGGCCTGCGGGAGTGTGGGCATCGGACGGAGGCTTAAGGCGTCAGGGGCAGAGGAAGGGTTGTTTACTGGGCTGGGCCGTATCCACAAGGCTGATATGTATCAGCCCATCTATCCCTAATTTGTGAAAATAAAAAAAAAAGGATACCTCAAGGATATGTATCCTGGGCGCATCAGACACGTATCTGTATCCGATACATAACGGATACGTGATACGTGGCTTCCTGGATGTATCTTTGGAAGTACTTGTGCTATTTTAGATCCCAACATTATGTTTGGAAAATTTTTAAATGTGTCAGTATATCTGGTGTGTAGTCAGTGATGGTCCAGTGGTAGCTCTGTGTGAGTAAAGGTATTTATTATGTTGTCTTTATGAGAGCTAGAAAAATGCTGGTGGGCGACATTTTATTATCATTTGATCATCTTCTGGGCATGCTTTTAGATTATCTTTGTGCTAGTATGCACTCTTTTTCTGTTTTTTTTGAGTCAGTTAATGGAATTAACTCATTTTTCATCCCTAATTAAATACGTGCATTTTCATTGCTTGTTCAAAGAATATCTTTTATTTGGAAAAGCTTATGCCAAAGAGAAGCATATGTATCACTGTCACCCCTTTGTGTAGCACTGTCACCCCTTTGTTTACCTTATTTTCAGTTTATAGGCTGCTGCTGATGACCCTATTATATGCACTCAGAAGATCTGTAGCAAGGCAACACTACTGCCTTGCCAAGCAGGCCTTCCTTTTGATTGAAAATCTATGCCACTCTTTTGATTTCACTTGGCCCCAAATTTTCCTCGACATAGAATTGCTTTGGCTTTATAGTTTACTATAAAATCCTTATCAACTGGACATAATTCTCTCTTTAGGCTTCTATTAATTATCCCAGCGATGTAGAACTTTAATTGTCCATTTTGCTAAAATATTTTTGAATTCTTTTGTTTCCTCAGGGATCAACACCCAATTATCCCAGTAATTAAGGAACACAGAACATTAGCAAAACTGTTAAATGGCACATTGTGGTCCATTTGCTCACGTGCTCAATTGTGCACGCAATCACAAAGGTACATCATACATGGTAATTGGCTTCAGACATCAACTGCCACTGGCCGTTTGTCCATGGAGGAGCCAAATCTGCAGGTTCTTTAGTCGTAGTAATGTTTTGTGTGTTTTGTTTGGATTTCAGCTATTGAGAAATAACCTACTGATTTACCCTGTTACTATGTAGTGTGTTGAGCACTTGGTGGAATTCGATACAGGGAAAAGCAATAAAGATTACTGCATGTCAGTGGATGATCATCATAAAATCAATGTCCGTGATTTTTTCATACCGACCAAGGTTTTCCTCCGTTGACTTTTATGTATTTATTAAGTTTTCCCTTTAATTAGGATAGTTGACTATATTTTTCCTGTAACAATGCTTTAGATAATGTCATGATCTACTTATTTTGTAGGAGAACTGGTTATTTGTAACTGCTGATTACTCACAGATTGAGTTGCGTTTAATGGCTCACTTTTCTAAAGATCCTACATTGGTTGAACTTCTAAGTAAACCTGATGGTGATGTTTTTACCATGATTGCTTCAAGATGGGCTGATAAAGAAGAGGCTTTGATATCTTCCAAAGAGAGAGAGAACACTAAAAGATTGATATACGGCATCCTTTATGGAATGGGTGCAAATTCCCTTGCAGAACAACTTGAGTGCAGCACTGAAGATGCTGCACAGAAGATTCAAAGCTTTAGGAGATTATTTCCTGGTGTTTCCTCATGGTTACATGAAGTTGTGTTATCTTGTCGCCAAAAAGGGTTAGTCTACTTGGTAGCAATTTCTGTTTATTCTTTCTTTATATATAATATCGCCCCTTTGATTTTGATGCTAACATTGAATGAGCTCTATGAAAAATGTGTTACTCCAGATGTAACTTTTGAGATATTTCATATTTGAACTTTGTAGATATTTCATATTTGAACTTTGTAGATATTTCATATTTAAGCATGTATTATCATGTCTTACAACATTAGTATGTGAGCTGCTTCTCAAAATAATTTAAGGTGAATATGATGCATGATAATTTGGTTGTATTTGGATGTTTAAGTTTAGGCCATTTTATTAATACTACAACCGCTTAAGGTCAGTTGCACATATTAAGTGTAAGGCCCATCTATCTATAGGCCCATATGGCCCATGAGGTTGTATATATATATTGTCATCTCCACTACTAGAGTAGTGGTCTTATGAAATTCCCAAGGTTGGTCATATGATAACAAAGCCATGGATTAGGGTTTGGCTTAGGTTCATCTAATCCACTCATGACCAAATTTTCTTTTTACCTTCGGCTATGCCCATTACCGGCCTTCTTCAGTTAGTTGTGGCCTAACGTGTGAACCCTTACTATTTCACAACTTCCACCTGCTTGTAGTGCGTGGCCCATCGAGGACCGCATTCACCTGCACATTGGATTGCAGATCATGTCCACTCGTCACTGCCCTTGTCTGTGCAGTCCATGCAGGAGGACCCGTCGCGTGTTGTTGCTCATTTGCCCCATCTCTGATTGTCGCCGCTTGTTCGCCCCATATTCCACAGTTACCGTTCAGTTCCTGCCCCTTGCGGATTGGTTTGTTGTTCATCTGCCTGTTCGTGGAATCTGTGCCTTCTAGTGTCTGCCCACTCATCCTTCTTACAAGGTTGCCTTTGTCTGCGCCTCCATTTTTCTGTGCTGTGGATTGGCAGGTGGTTGTCTTCTCTGGCATCAGCTCCCTAGAGAAGACAGAGGGTGTGTTGTGATTGATCAGATTCCTCATTGTGTACCTGTGGAATTGGATTGCAACATGCCCTGACTCTAACAAACTAGAGATGCTGTCCACCAGCAACTTGGTTCACAAGGCACCATATTCAACTTGGCTGCCAAGGAACCTATTAGGTAAATTAAAACAATTACAGCAAAGTAAAGGTAACTAG
>Ga0182004_10001707_pt1 | contig 16446 bp, 19 predicted proteins | sample Sormic07211540_1_FD_120479 | JGI IMG/M metagenome (GOLD analysis project Ga0182004, IMG submission 120479) | Endophyte microbial communities from Sorghum bicolor roots, Mead, Nebraska, USA - 072115-40_1 MetaG | ecosystem: Host-associated > Plants > Roots > Unclassified | place: USA: Nebraska...
CCGACCCAAAATTTGCCGAGGGGCCTTTGCCGAGTGCGGCACTCGGCAAAGCCTTTGCCGAGAGCAATAGTGCCTTTGCCGAGTGCCGCAGGCACTCGGCAAAGCAGCTGTCTCCTGTAGTGCGTGCATATATACCACGCACGCGGAGCACCCTCAGTACGCTCAGGTTGCCCAGCTCCTTCAAAAATTGCCTCTTGGACTCAAAAGAAAGCATGTGAATATTTATCCGTAGCTCATCCAGTGATGTCACCTTCTGGAGGAACCCATCCGGCACCCTTGTCCTACTGCCAAATCGTAGGCAGACCAACCGTGTTAGTAGGCTAATACTGTGTGGCAGCTGAGGTAGTCGGGTCTCCTCCATGTCAAGTGTCTGTAGAAGCTTTAGAGCCCCTATCGTCTCTGGGAGCTCTCGGACGATTGTACATCGTAGCCCTAGGTACCTCAAGTGAACTAGTTTTCCAAAATGCTCGAGCCCATGCCACTCATTCCCAAATTCATCATATGATGTGCACCACTCTAAAGCTAGCACACGTATGAGTTTAAAGCTCGGAGACAAGATCCAACTACGGATATCACACCCATGTGCAACCAATGTCCTCAGTTGGGCCATTTCTCTATGACTGTCGGGATGAGATTGACCCAACAGTAGTATATATTCTGTTCTGTTGTGTAAATCGGCGCACCTTGGGCTGTGATGATGTTCCTCCATCCTCATTTGAGATAGTGATGAAGTTTTCTTCGCTTGCCAGACCACGAATAAGATCAAGGACCAATGTCATGAACACGACAGCCATGTATGATGCCCTCCTCTTCTGACTGCATACTTTGGATTTCTGCTTGCAGAATGGAAAGCTGTTGTTTGACCTCAGTCGCCTGCGCGGCAACCAAAGCCGCCTCCTGGCTGGCCGCATGTGCCGCTGCGATCCTGTATCTTTTCTGCTGAAGGTTTTGCAACTGTGCTTGCAGCAATTGGAGTTCTTGGACTGCCGCAGGTTGTCGCTGCTCCTCTGCCGGGGGAATCTGGTTCACCTCTGGCTGCACATCCTCCGTCTCCTCCTGTCCCGCGGTCATGTACGTGCTCCAAGCGGCTCGCCTGGGCCTTCCCCTTTTGGCAATCTCGGCCTACGCTCTTGTGGTGCTGCTTCTTTTGCCAGCCATCACGAGTGATCCTTTGGGCCCCATGGTGGGTGCCAATGTTGGGAAATGCTGTCCGCACCTCCTAACAACACGTTAAGCGAGAGGCCTGGTCACACGTAGCAGTGAGTGGCTCAATTGGCACGACCAACGGGCTCTCTGTCCCAGAACAGTAGGTGACACAATAAATGACTTTCAATTCCCCTTCAAGAGCATTTACATTCCCTTTATATAGGGTGTGGATGTTGACCTAGTTCTGTTACAGAAATGCCCCGTGACGGTGCTGGAATATTCCAGCATATTCTATAACTGCGGTCCACAGCTCGCAGGGTCACTTGAGTAATTTCAAACTACGAGCTTCACGCGTGCCGTTTGATTAGAGCCCTGGGCCTACTGGGGCCCGAGTCTGCGCTGGAGGCCGTGAATCATCCGTCGCGAGAGCACCGAAGGTCGCTCGTCAGCTTTTCCCTGTCTCCGGTCCGCCCTTGGTCGCACTTGGCTTATCCTTCGTCGTGCGGGATCCGAAGGATACGTTCCTCTTCCTCTGTGATCTCCGTTGTCGGCTCAATCCCTGCATGCGCAGCTTGCCACACAAATTACATTAGTGTTAGATCTGCCCAGGACCTTCGTTCTTGCCTGTCCGAAGGTCCGGGGTGCGGAGGTTTTCGGCGATGGCCAACTCCTGATGCAACTGGGGGTTAAGGCATGGCTGAGTCCCCAACAGAGGGGCGGGGGCGGAGTGACGACAAAGGCGTGAGCGAGGAGAAAGGCGATGGTCGCGGGGCGGAGCTAGGTCACAGGCTTCCGGAGCGCGCGACTGGTCGCGTTTTATCATGGTCCTTTAGGACCTCTGATCTACATTCAAAATTTGGTCGAGTGAATACGAGGAAAATGTTTCTACCTTCATATTAGATGTGACTACGCGGGAGAGACAGCACTCTGTTGTGTGTATCTGTTGCGAAAATGGAAAAATTGCAAAAAAAAAACACGTGTGGTTGCCTAGATATAAGAATATATAAATTCCATGACATTTTAGCCGTGACAGGGTTCGTCACTACAATTTACAGTAAGTCAATAATACAGTAGCCAAGATCATAGCAACGAAGTGAATGAAAGAGCTACCTTCACCAGTTGGAGAAATTCCGCAAAGCAAATAACTGTACACCCGTGTTGGAGCTCATGAAGATGGGCACGCATGCATGCATGCGGAGGCATACGAAAGCCAAATTTAGTCCTCGTTTAACATAACACATATCATTTATGTTCCAAATATACTTACAGGTATGCCAATAGTGCTAGTGCGAAAGGAAATATACAAAACAAACAGGCCAGATCGTCGAGCAACATTATTGGAGGTTTAAAGCCAGCAAAAGGTCTATCATGAGCACAGAGATATGTTGGAAAAAGATGACTGTGAAGTAGACTGACACCAGGTCCATGCATGTGGCCCGCACTATATGGGATAGCAGACAGGACTACCAAAAAAGCTCCCACCGAGGATCAAGAGGCTCCCGAAGCTCAATCTCTGAATCCGAAATCTGAAATAAAAGTCGTTAAGGAAAAAATAAATTTTATTAGCATTATTAGTCTAGCATTGATGATTGGTGAAGGTCGATGGAAATGATCGAAGTCGGCTAAAACAATCAACAACAGACTATGGTACTCCGAAGTGTCTGTGTACCGTTGATCTAAATGTAAATTATTACATGTTGCCTCTACTTATAAGAGGTAATATAACAGAGAAAACGTCTTATTTGATAGATCTAACATACATGCATGCATGATCTAACTTTGGTATTTGATGCAATAATGTTACATGTGGATGAGATATAAAGTATCTTGCTTTACTAACATGCTCTTTTTTTTGTAAGTTGACAAAGTAAAGATCAGGCGTGGTATATATCTGTAAAATTACTTTTTTAGATGTGGAAATACTAACGTGACCCGTAATGATTTTTGCAACATGACTAGATCCATTTTTTAACAGCAACATCATGTTGATAGTATACGTGATTTATTTGTCACTAGCCATAGCAGATCACTTCTAAAGCCAACATCATGTTAAAAACTAATGTTCTTGCATACTCAAACATAGTCCCTGCGTGATAATAGTAACAAGTATATATTTAACTGTATCTATTTTTTCTTAGAACAGTGATAATTACATCATATGTATCGTAGTGTGGCAGGCAGACCAAACAAGGAAGCTATAGGACGCCCATATATATATGTCAAGATTTCTTGGATTTGTTTTTCTTTTTCTCTGACTATTTAAATTACTTAATTGTCCTATTAGTTCTAAAAATAAAGGGCAGCTGTATCCCTAGGAGGTTTTCGGAGCACCGTAGCCCTTGATTTTCTGCTCATATTGCTACTATAATACATATAGTAATGGAGAAGTACGTGTTAGTGGAATGGGAAATTAATGGAATGCGGTGAGGCAGCTGGTAGGTATACCTTTTCATCATCTCATGTAGAATTTGATTGTGGAACTATTGGGATGGAGTTGTACTGCGCGAATGAGCTCAGCCTTTGCCTTGTTCACGTCATCAGGGAAGGCACGCTCACTGTCGACATTCGCCTCGACATATTGTAGCGAAGGGAGGCACTCCAAGTTCAAGCCGAGACTGTCACAGGTACCGTGTCCATCCTTGTACAAAGCTCTGACTGGGACAGTGAACTCAATCAGGCGGAGGTTTGGCATCACAACAGGAGCCGGATCAGCTACTTTGCTGCCGCGGTCCCCGTCCTTTGGTTTGGAATCAAATACCATAGCATCCTGTCGTCCATTCCTCCAGATGCTAAACGAAGCACTGGTCAAGTCATCGTTGGTCGCCAACTGGATCATCCAGCAATCCAGCCAGAGGCTTCTCAACTTGGGGAAGAAGACATTATGGGCAGCAATATTAACTACCTCAGCCTGCTTATTGTCACAAGGCATCCCATAAAACGCCGGCACAATACGGAGATAACGGAGTTCTGGCAGCCCAACCAAGGCTCTCAGACCTGCCTCATCCATATGACCCACACACAAGTCCAAGTAGGAAAGGTTGGGGAGAAGGGTGGGATTTATGAATGATGGCAGACAAGGGAACCGGATGCCTTGTATGTGCAGATACCTGAGATGTTCCGAAATCACGGCTTTGTCCCACTCCGTTGAGGCAGGGTAAGTTTCACTCATCACAAAACGATCTAGATGCAGATGCTGGAGCTCCTGCAGCGTACCAAGTGACTTCAAAAGTTCTGCCTGCATGCTCTCATCCAGATTGCCCATACCAAACACACGGAGCACCCTCAGTAGGCTCAGGTTGCCCAGATCCTTCAAAAATTGCCTCTTAGACTCAAAAGACTGCAGCCTGCCAACACCAAACTGTAGCTCCTCCAGTGACGTCATCATCTGGAAGAACGCATCCGGCACCCTCGTATGACTGTTACACCGTAAGCAGACCAATCGCGTTAGCAGGCTAACGCTCCATGGCAGCTGACGTATTTTGGTGTCTTGCATGTCCAGTGTCTGTAGAAGCTTTAGAGCTCCTATCGCCTCTGGGAGCTCTCTGACCTTTGTACCTCGTAGTCCAAGGTATCTTAGATGAACAAGTTTCCCAAGATGCTGGAGCAAGCGCCTGTCATACTCATCATTATCAGATAATGTGCACCTCTCTAAAGCTAGCAAACGTAAGAGTTTAAAGCTCGGTGACAAGACCCAACCAAGCATATCACACCCATGGGCAACCAATGTCCTCTGTTGTGCCACGTCCCTTTGACTGTCAGAATAAGATTGATCCAACATTAGTATCCTGTTCTGGTGAGCTAACCGGCGCACCTTGGGCCGTGATGATGTCCCTCCATCATCATTTGAGATAGTGATGAAGTTTTCTTCGCTTGCCAGACCACGAATAAGATCAAGGACTATGTCATGAACACGACAACCATGTATGATGCCTTCCTCTTCTGACTCTACCCCTTGGATCATGCTCCTATTTATGAGCTGATGGAAGTATTCCTCTCCCTGCTGAAATAGGCTTGTTCCTGTTTTCTTCTCTATAAAACCTTCAGCGACCCACTTCCATATCAAAGAATCTTTCTCAATCTCATAGTCTTCGGGATACACACTTATGTACAATAAGCACGTCTTTAGATGAGAAGGCAGATCATAGTAGCTAAGGGACAATATCCACTCAGTATCATCGACCTGCCTGCTGTCTCTGCCACCATAGAAACCAGGAGAGTTGCACACCTCAAACCAATCGTTTCTTGATTTGCCCACCAACAAGCTAGCCATTGTGATGATAGCTAATGGCACACCACCACATTTGTGTAGAATCTTTTCAGATGCCTCTTCTGGATGATGAGTTGGACAGTTGTCTTCACGACCAAATAGCCTCATATAGAATAGCTTCTTTGAGTTATCATGTGAAAGAGGACCAAGCTGGTAAATTTCATCGCCACAGGTTACTTCTAGATTTCGAGTAGTTTTGACTACTCTACTTCTGTTATTATTCTGATGCAAAGCTGATCCTAATGCTTGCCAGGAATTTATGTCCCATACGTCGTCAATAACGATGAAGTACCTGCCAACAAGACATTACAAATGAATAGGTAGAGTTAGTAAACCTTGGAGCATCTATCGTCTATACTGGGTGATGTCTAATTTTAGCTTAGTCTTTGAAAATTACATACTATTATTGGTTCAGGTAAAGCATGAAAATATGGATTCATCTACTCAAGGTAGAATCTGACAGTGGTACTTTATAACTCTGTACTTCCAAGATTTACAATGTCCCCGTTGAAAATTTTTCAAATTTGTATTTTCAAATATAAATTGCCTATCAATAAAGGGAGTATTATTGTGCCACAACTGCAGCTTTGATTCATCATAATGAAAAAACAGACATCTTAGATTTGTTTATCAAATATAAATTCCCTAGCAAGAAGAAGTACTGTACCACAACTGCTTCTTCGACACATAATGAGAAAGAAACATCTTCAACTTAAATGGTAAAGTATGTATGCTCCCAAATAGTATGCACACAGCACATGCAGTGTAGCATATATACCTATATCTCTTATATAGATAAACCCACTAGCTAATTCTCTTGACATGCAAAGCATCCACATCATCATCCACTAGAACATCCCACTAACTAATTATATTGCCATGCAAAGCGTCCACATCAACATCCACTAAATCATCTCACTAATATATTACCCCGCCATGCAAAGTGTTCACATCATTATCCACTAATAAATCGAACTAACATATGACATTTATCCTGCATCTATGTTATTCACATTAGCAAACCACATCATTTTCTAACATATATATAGTTGTCCATGCTAAAATAATAAAAATCATCCACGATAACATATATTATGATAGTATAATTTTACCGGTAATTCCCGCAGCAACGTGCGGGGCATTCTCCTAGTTTACATATAATCATAAATTGAAACAGAGAAAATATAGGCAATCGGGTGACTATTGATTAATACATACCTCTTGTTTTCAAGGAATTTTCGGAGTTCGCAAATGAGCAGCTGCAGATTCTTTACATCACGAATGGCCTTGTACTTTTTTTCATCCAGAAGGAGGAAGATGTTGGTCAAGACTTGCACCAGGTCTGGATTGCGGCCAACCGAAACAAAGGCTCGACAGTCATGTCCTGTACTCAGCTCGTCGTAAACTGCCTTGGCAAGAGTGGTCTTGCCCAGACCGCCAGCTCCGACCACAGAAACTATCTTGGTCCGGTTGCTACTGCTGGAAGCGCCGGCATCTCCATGACCGTGGGTCGATGACTGAATCATCGCTATGAGCTCCGCCCTTGTCCTGTCGATGCCGATAATCTGTGCTGCCTCTTTGTGCATGTCCACAAGGCGAGGATCCAGTTTGGTGGCCGGCGCAGCCACTGCAACGGGTATGGAGTACCTGTCGCGGCGGTCGCGCACCTCCTGGAGTCGATTCTTCATGTCCTCGATCGCGCCGGCGATGTCGTGGCGTGCCTTGCTCTTCTTCAACAGCTTGGTCATCTTCTTCTTGAGACTTTTAAGCAAACCTTTCTCAGCAGGGGCGGCTCCCTCCTCCACAACATCGACGAGGAAAGCGTCGAGGATGTCCTCCATGTCGTAGGACGCCTCTCTGACCTCGCGAGCCCATAGCCGGACCTGTGGATCCAGCTGCTCCGGCGGCGTCGCGCCCACCTTGCAGAGAGCCGTGTGCGCAGTCTCGAGCTCAGTTTTCAGATACTCAATTTGCTCCGGCAGGCCCTTCTGCAACTTGTACTCTGCCTGCAGCAGCTCGCCGAGCTTGCCGATGATTCTGCCCACTGCCCCGGCAACAAGATCCATGGCGATGCCGGGATGGAAGCTAGGGGGTTAAGAGAGAGACTTGAGCAATTATCGGTGCAGTGCAGAGGATTGGAGAAGGTTTCTATATGTGACCTTGCATGCTAATAGGAGAGGAAGAAAGGAGGCCTGTCTTTAAAGCGGTGCAATAGCAGTTGTTGGCCACTGAACTAGCTAGTGTAATTTGAAGAAAACAAAAGAGGGGTCCAGACGCTATGCAGAGCAAGTAGGCTACTTCTCCAAATGATTTTTTTTCTGACAAAACAAAAAAGATTATACAATCAATACCATAAATCCCTTCGACCACATACAACTAGTATTTGTTTAAATTCCTGCGGTGAATGTATAACATTCGAATTCATTCGGTTCCAGAGAAAGGGGTAAATCAAATAAATAAATTAACATTTTGTATACACAAAAATCCTTCGGATCCAAGAAATAGTCCAGTGAAGACCAAATTTCTCTGTGCTACTAGTTTGACAGCAAGACATTGTTCAACCGAAAGTACTTGTTCGTTTGGGCTGATAAGTCATGGCAGAAAATACTGTTGGCTGATTTGTTGTGAGAGAAAAACACAGTTGAATGGCTGACATATTCGGCTGATAAGCTTAAGTCTGGACAACCGAGGAGGACAAAGTAGCACTAGGAGTATAGGACAAAGCAGCTCCTGGCGAAGATGTTGGGCGAGACTCCATTGGGACTACGTAAACCACTAAGGCACAATTGCACTCGGCAAAACTTTTGTCGAGTGCCACCCTTGGCAAAGAGCTCTTGGCAAATTTTTCATCGGTAAAGGGTTCTTTGTAGAGTGCCTTTTGTCGGACATTTGGCAAAGACTTTGCCGAGTGTCTCCGGGAGCCCTCGGCATAGAAAAGTTGCCGTGACGACGATTTTGTAACTGACGGTCACTTTGCCGAGTGTCTCCTAGGAGGGCACTTGGCAAAGGCAATTTTTTCCATCGATAATTCTTTGCCGAGTGCCTCTAGGGAGGGCACTCGGAAAAGGCAAACTTTTTCTCTAATAATTATTTGTCGAGTGCCTCCAGGGAGGGCACTCGGCACAAGATTTTTTTTTCAAAATCCTTTGCCGAGAGCTCTCACAGTAGGCACTCGGCACAGAAAAAAAAATGAAAAATTCTTTGCCTAGTGCCTCCACTGGAGGCACTCGGCAAAGTTGGGAAATTTGCTGGGGCAAATGGTTGCTTTGCCAAGTGTCATCTCCTCGGCACTCGACAAAGTTACCAGAACCGACCTATTTTTCTTATTTTTACATTTTACCACGACAAACAAAATATATCACATTATTTCACATCCTTCAAAGATATCTCAGATGTATCTCATATTCATCACATAAATCTCACATCCATTACATAAATATCATGCGCATCACATAAATCTCATACCCATAAGTTTTAAGTCCATGTAAACAAATCCACAAGTCCATCACAAGTGCAAATAAATAACACAAGTGCATCATAAGTCCATCACCAACTGAGCAACAAATGCGAAGACAACTACCTGGTTCACCAAGGTCCCCACTGCGACTGTGGTGTTCCATGACCTAGATCATTAGAGGGCCCGACAAGTGGATTATTCGAACCGACCGATGGAGGCGGCACAAAAGAGAATATGTTGCATGTGTCAGACAAAAAATCCACTAGGCTACATGTAGTGTTGTGGTTTGATCCTAAGTATTTAGCACCAAACTTAAACACTCACACTCATACTTATAGGAGTACCGTGCGCGAGAGGTGGAGGTATAGCGAATAGCGAAGGTGGCGCAGCTAAACCCGTATGTTGCCCAAGAGATTGCATGTACTAGAGAATCTCTGCCATCTGCTGCTGCTGCCGATGCTGCTCTGCCACACGCTGGGCCTCTGCAGCCTCCATAGCCTCTATCGTCTACCGAACTGCCTCCCGCTGGGCCTGTAAAGCCTGGACCTAGGCCTGCAACATTTCATCATAATGTTTGAATAATGCAAAGCTAAGAAATGTAAATATCAAGGTACGACAAATAAAATAAAAATCATATGGAGTGACACAATCCACTGCTGTGAAATCTCCGGGCGTGGTCGTATGGGAATGCTTGTGTCCGTGCCCGGATCTGGGACAGAGAGGGAGTAGAGGTCGCGTCGATGACACCATCGCCAAGATAGTACAGCCCATGCTTCTTGCCTCCTCCAATCCTCATAACAACCTCCAGGTCAAAGTCCTGGGAGCTCGGGTTGTAGTCGTTTCCGTAGATAGACCTTGCCGCCGACATGTACTCATTGATGCGGTCGTAGACAGTCGGGTTTGTGTACGCCTTAGGAGGGTCGTCCGGGTTGTAGGAGACGTCGGATGTCACCTTGCCCTTGTGGGCCATATCATATGCCATGAACGTAGTGCACTCCTGGCCCGCATGTGCCGCCCACTGCAAGAAACAACAAGTTAATAGAAATCAAGCAAAGTTGAGCATTAAAATAGAGAAATGATTTTGCATATCCATGCTTGTCCGTATGTGGCGAGGTTGCGGCTGCCTTGATGGTGTGTTACACCTGGCATAAGCAATCGTCGCTCCCGGGCAACGTTGTGTGCTTCAGCCCACTTGGGGCTACAACACCTGTCCACACATGTGCAGGTCCTCAAGTATTTGATGTATGAGAGGAACAAATTAAGATTAATGAATTCAAAAGTTCTTTATGTACCTATATGTACTGGTCCCAGGTCAGTGTCATGCTTCTTGCTTGTGGCTTCTTCACATTCTCGCTAAGGATCGACGAGTGGTAAGTGAAGATGGCTTGGACGCTTGCCTCATAATGAATGTCCACAATAAGCTTTTTGCATGCTTTGGTAAGCACTGCCTCCGCCCGAACCACAAAACCCTCCTCGCATTTGAAATAAAGCTGCATACCGGCACAATGTATCCATTCATTCTTTAATGAATATGACGTATTACCAATGTGGTACAATAAAGACTTACCCAAAAATCTCGCTTGACCCGTATCGCCTTGTTGGCAGCCTCCACATCAGGGGCATTGATGTAGTGGTCAAAGGTGTAGGCTGACTCCGTCTTGCTGGCATGCTCAACCAGGCAAGGGAAGTGGGTCTTGCACTGAAGACACAGGATGCCAATGACATGGCGTGCAAGACCACCACCTGACAAAACCGTCAAGAACAAATATTAGTTTGTACTTAAACTTTGAACATATCATATGATGAAGTATTGATAACAATATATAAAGTTACTTACTTTTGCCATTCAACATGAATCACCGGACGTTGATGAAGAGGTGACAGAGGAGGGAGGCTCACGGGACCTTGCAAGTAGACACCCAATCACCGGGCGTTGATGAAGAGGCGGTAGAGGAGGGAGGCTCATGGGACCCTGCAAGTAGACACCCGATGAAGTACAAGAAGCAAAACCACTGCCTACCGCCTCCTCGTCGTCCCTATCCCTGTCCGTGTCCCTGTCTCTATCCCTGTCCCCATCCCCATCCCCGTCGCTAGCCACCATCTCCTCCTCCTCCTCCTCGTCCTCCATCGGTGTGGGAGGACGAGCTTGCCTCTTGCCCCTCCTCCTCGTGTCCGACGACTCCTCTTTTGGACCTAGCGCAGGGCGTGTCCTCTAGTAAAGCGAGAACATGTTCCTTTGACGATTGCCCGCCACCATCTTTGTTCAACCACCTACACTTGGAAAGAAAAAACAAGAGGTAATTAGAAATTAAAAATGATCAACAATAAGTAATTAAAAAATGCAAGATAAATAGATCGTAACTAGAAAAGAACATTGTATAACATGTACTTGAAATAATCTTCATGTTTGGGAATTGCTGGATCATAAGTCTCATCATCATTATTAACCATGTCGAAATAATCAACACTATCCGAAGGAGGAATGCTATCTTCATTGTCATGGTCTAAACGTAATCGCTCAAGCATTTGTAGGTCCATGACATTTTGCATGTCATCTCCATCATCCTCGTCATCAACCCTATCATTGTCTACAACCATTCCTATTGCTTCGGTTAAGTCTATCTCGAACCTCCCTTGTAGCCCCTCTTCTTGATAGAGCTCTCCATCATATGTGTTTGTGTTGAAGTTGTAATCTTCATCTTTTGGTAAAGGCAGTCTATCGTGTCACGATACCTTATGCACAACAGCCCAACCGTTAAGATGCTCTTTGGTTTGGCATGCGTATAAGGTATAATAAACCTATGTTGCTTGTTGAGCCACAATATAGACATCATCTCCTGCATAGATAGAATCCTATTGAATTTTGGCTAGCCCAAGATTAGGGGTCCGTCTCGTTACTCTAGGATCAAACCAATGGCATTTGAATATGACAGGACTAAGAGGTTTGCTATTGACGGCATTTGCAAATGAAATTTTGTATATTCCTTCAATTCTTCCATAATAGTCAAGACCATCAATGTTGGGGTTAAAGACTCTGCTATTTGTAGTTCTTCGATTGGGCCGACTCTGCTCGTGCGATACTATGTGAAAGAGATATCCATTCACATCGTAACCGATAAATGACTTGACCCTATAGGCACAGCCATTTGCAACCTTTCTCAACTCGCCACTGATAGACACATTGGTTTGGGCCTACAAGGTCAAGCGGGATAGATCATTGGAAAGTACCTTGTTTTTGAACCAAGAAATGAAATCAGGCTGCCCTGGTCCCACACCCTTTGAAAGAAGGGTATCGGCTTCCTACGGGGTAGATTCCCTTGAATGATTCCAGAAGCGATGAAGAAATCCCTATACAAACATGAAATAAGGGGTTGGATGATGAGTAGAGACGACTTATTGAAACAAGTTCATTGAGAACTTACCCAATGTATGACGCCACATCATCAAGGTTGTTCAACACATATAGCATGATACAATGCCATTCTCTATGTGTCAAGGTCTTAGTAGTTGATGCACTTGCGCTTCCGAGTTGACCTTAGAAAAAGCTGAGGTTGAATTCATTTTCGCTAGCATTGTAATGAGAAGGTGGATTATGCACGCTAAGAAGGTTCTTGGTGCAGTATTTTTCTGTGAAGTTTGGCACCTCCAAAATGTATGCCTCTACAATGGAAGCCTCAATTTTTGCTTTATTTCTACATTTTTTGAAGAGTCTTTAGACATCTCTCGATTGGATAACACCAATGGGCCTGCTCGGGCCCCCCATTCATGCCTCATACGGGAGGTGCAATATCAAATGCTACATCGAATTGAACAATCCGGGTGGAAATATCTTCTCTAACTTACAGAGCAACACAGGCGCCACTTTTTCCAAGTCATCAATCACGGTACGAGATAACTCCTTAGCACAAAGCTAGCAGAAGAAGTAGCTCAACTCTGCTAGCACTAGCCACACATGCTTAGGGACATAGCCTTGAACCATCACCGGAAGAAGCCACTCAATCCATATGTGGTAGTCATGACTCTTCATCCCGTTCACTCATAGAGTAGATAAGTTCACTCCCCTCCTCAGATTCACTACATACTCATCAGGGAACATTAGTGCCTGCATCTATTCAAGTACTTCTCTCCTATGTTTCTTGGCCAAGATGAAATCAGCCTTAGGCCTCTTCCATGTCTTGCGCCTCTAGGAGGTTGCATCTCTTGTTTTGGTCTATCGCATAACATTGCCAAGTCCACTCTTGCCTTTTTAGTTTCCATGATGGTTGCCCAAAGTGCCTCTGCGATATTCTTTTCAGTGTGCATTACATCAATGTTATGTGGAGAAGGAGGTCATCAAAATGGGGGAGCCTCGTCAAGCCAGACTTATGAGTCCACATGTGTTCCTCACTGTACACCACAAAACCACCGCCTGGTTCACTAGGAACGAGAGCATCTATCTTAGAATGAACGTCAGCACCAAGCATCGTCTGTGGTGGAGGGTCTTTCACTACGACACCTTTTGTAAAGTTTTTGATGTCTTGTCTGAATGGATGGTCAAGAGGGAGGAATTGACAATGTTTGTCGAACAACGAATACTTGCCACCCTTCTGCAACCAAATGAATCTCAGACGTTCCTTGCATATTGGGCATGGGAACTTCCCGTGAACACAACAGGCACAGAATATCCCATAGGCCAAGAAATCATGCAGGGAGTAGTGGTACCAAACGTGCATCTTGAAGCTTGTCTTTGTTGCTCAGTCATATGTCCATACGCTTCCTCCCAAGCACTGAACAATTCATCAATCATATGCTCCATGTACACACCCATATTACTCCTCAGGTGTCTAGGAATTATTAGTTACAAGAATATGTTCTATCTTTGAAAGCATAGGGTTGGGGAGATTAAGGGGGATAACGAACACAAGCCAACATGTGTATGGGGCAGCCATCAATCCATGAGGATTGAACCCATCTGTCGCCAGCACAACACGTACATTACGAGGCTCTTTAGCTTTGTCATGCTGAATGTCATCAAAGTGGGTCCATGCTTCACCATCGAACGGATGTACCAGCTTGTCAGGTTGTCACATTTGTCATTCTTGCGCCACAACTTATGTATCGCTAATTCCTCGATCATGTACATCCATTGAAGCCTTGATATGCATGGAATGAGATTTTCACAGGGATTTTCGCTAATTCATCAAAGTTGTCTATTGTGGACATCACCAGAGTCTACATCCTCTAAGTACCTAGAGGATTTACACTTTGGACAATAATTTGCATCCTTGTGTTCTACCCTAAATAGAATGCACCCCTTCGGACAAGCATGTATCTGATAATATGGCATCTTGAGTGCATGAAGGAGTTTCTATGAATCGTACATGCTCTTTGGCAGAATGTGGCCATCAGGTAGCAGGCTGCCAATCATGGTAAGGAAACTGTTGAAGTGTTCTTGACCCGTGCAACACTCGGACTTCAACCCCATTAAACGTCCAATGGAATCTAGTTGAGAAACCGTTGCGTGCTCGTGAAGAGGTTTCTATGCTAAAGACATCATGTCATAGAACGCCTTTGGAGTTGCCTCCATCTCCACCTCCATATGTCCTTCGGTGTACTGAGCTTCGTGAAAGTCATCTAACATGTCTGCTACCCCTGTACTAACATCAACATGCTCCACGCGGGGTCTCACCACCTCCTCTCTAAGGCGATGGGCTTCACCATGGTAGACCCATCGAGTATAGTTTGGCACAAACCTATTCTTCAAAAGATGTTTACCCATGTCCACCCTGTTTTTCATTTTTCTGTTTGCACATATATTGCGGGGTCATAAAATTAGAATCGCTCCTTTAGCACACTCGCCAAATGCTAGTTCCAAGAAATCATTGGTCTTCATCATCCATTCTGTGATGAAATCACTCTAACTTGTGCAGACCGTGTACATCCACTCACGATCATCCATCCTCTAACATGTATACCAACAAGTAATGTAACCATCATCAACTGCTACATGCTATTCCTACTACCTAGTAAGTGAGGATAACTCCTAATCCCCCCTGTGGCTGCGTAGACGAGGTTACTTTCCATACTCTACTCTGATCCAAGATAGAATTTTGACAGCACCTCCCTGCCGTTCCCCCAATACATATCGTGGAATGGAGAGTGTGTATCTAGAGAACAATAGGTTGGTGATGCCTCAACATTGTCTCAAATCAGAGCATAACATGGAAACTAACCCATCTACGCATCCGCGGGCTGTCCAAGAAACATGGACAATCCAAACAGATACGGTTATACATATGCAAAGATCTGCATACTTCTAATTGTATCTCTTTCGAACGGGAGACGCCTAACTGGGCTACACTGATCTACGACAATGATACAAGAACAAAGGTTATACCTAGGATGATAGTGGAGTCAGGCTAGCAAAGTTGTGCTGAGTCGATGCAGTGGCGAGATGACGCAGTGCGGGCCGATCCACAACGACGAAGAAGATGACCGAGGTTGCCTAGGCTCACTTGCAAAAAAAAGAAATATAACAGTGAGAACTCAAAATTCGGTAGCACGTCCCTTGCACGATAAGGTTACAAAATCTGCAAAAAACAACGACACGATAAACAACAACCACGACACAATGGGCGGCAACAAAGACAACGATGGGCAGCAACGACAAATACATTTTTACTCCTAATACTACCACTAGAGCCATAAGACAGCGTGGTCATACCTTGTGGAGCAGGCGCACAGGATGAGTTATGGGCGCAGGCCGAGGCCGAGGCCGGGGCGTGGGCGTTGGGTCAAGGAGGGGCACGACGTAGCCGAGACACAGATGGGGGCAGGGGCGGCGCTGCCGAGGGAGGCCGAGGCTAGGGCCACTACCGAGGGTGGGGCGGGGAGGGGCCGCGGGGCCAGGGGCGTAGGGCCGCTGCTAGGGGCGAATGCGGGCAGAGGAGAAGGCAGTGGTCGTGGCCGGTGTTGACGCTCCTTAAGTGCTAAATTTAACCATCAACTAAACATAGAAAAGGATCAATATGCTTCAAACATCTAGAATTAGGGTTTTATCTAACAGAATTCCACGAGCTTTGGTGGTTGTCTATTTCTGCAGGGGGTTATCAGAAAATATGGAGAGAAGGCCCACATGTCAGGTTTACAACGAGATAATTACGTGCCGTGCAATTTTTCTCAACCAAGAAGAGTCTAGAAGCCACAGGAACGAACGGGAGGCCGAACGGGCCCGGGGGCAGGGCGCCCGCCCTCCCCCTTTGGGCGCCCGCCCTGCCCTGGTGACCAATCAGGGCAGGTCTCGCGGATCGTGCTCCATCGCCTCTAATCTTCAAGAATAACCATGCGATTAAGGTCGGTTTGATCCGACGGCTCATATTCATTTGAGGGGGCTATATAAGCAAGGCCTCTCCACTCCAAGGGAGAGGAGAAATCATTATCAGAGGAAGCCATCAAAGTTAGGGTTTAGGAATTTCTCTGCCACAGATTAGAACTAGCTACTTCCAATTCCTTCAAGTTCTATAGGATTGATTAGATAGAATTAGAGAAGTAGAGCCTAGCGCTCTGGATTTCGGATCTTCATCAATAAAGATTGGTA
>Ga0182004_10001708_pt1 | contig 16440 bp, 10 predicted proteins | sample Sormic07211540_1_FD_120479 | JGI IMG/M metagenome (GOLD analysis project Ga0182004, IMG submission 120479) | Endophyte microbial communities from Sorghum bicolor roots, Mead, Nebraska, USA - 072115-40_1 MetaG | ecosystem: Host-associated > Plants > Roots > Unclassified | place: USA: Nebraska...
AATACAGGGGATGGTGTTGCTGGTGCTGTCCGTCTCCCTGCCGGCGCTGAAACCGCCGCCGTGCGACGCCGCCAAAGTGTGCCCGAAGGCCTCGGCGCTGCAGGTCGGTGTCTACTTCGGAGGTCTCTACATCGTAGCCTTCGGCAACGGCGGCACCAAGCCCAACATCTCCACCATCGGGGCGGACCAGTTCGACGAGTTCGACCCGCGGGAGAAGATGCACAAGCTCTCCTTCTTCAACTGGTGGATGTTCACCATCTTCCTGGGCATCCTCTTCTCCTCCAGCGTCCTCGTCTACCTGCAGGACAACGTCAGCTGGCCCATCGGCTACGGCATCCCCACTCTGGGCCTCTTGGTCTCCATCATCATCTTCCTCGCCGGCACCAGGCTGTACCGGCACAAGGTGCCGCAGGGCAGCGCGTTCACGAGCATGGGCAGGGTCATCGCCGCCGCGCTCTTGAAATGGAGCGTCCCGGTCCCGGCCGACGCCAAGGAGCTGCACGAGCTGGACCTCGAGGAGTACACGAGGAAGCGCAGGTTCAGGATGGACTCCACCAACGCCATGAGGTTCCTCAACAAGGCCGCCGTGCCCGTGAACGACGACAAGGACGGCGGCGGATCGGCGGCGCCGACGTGGAGCCTGTGCACGGTGACCCAGGTGGAGGAGACGAAGCAGATCCTGAAGCTGATGCCACTCCTGGTGGCGATGTTCGTGCCGTGCACGCTCATCGCGCAGACCAACACCCTGTTCGTGAAGCAGGGCACGACGATGGACCGGCACATGGGCCCGCACTTCGAGATCCCGCCGGCGAGCCTGGGCGTGTTCGTGACGCTGACCATGCTCGTGTCCGTCGTGGTGTACGACCGGGTGTTCGTGAAGGCCGTCCGGCGGTACACCGGGAACCCGCGCGGGATCACGCTCCTGAAACGGATGGGCACGGGCTTGGCGCTGCAGGTGGTGACCATGGCGGTGGCGTCGGTGATCGAGAGCCGGAGGCTGGCGTACGCCCGGAGCCACGGCCTGGTCGCGACGGAGGACCAGCTGGGGCTCTCCATCTTCGTGCTGCTGCCGCAGTTCGTGCTGATGGGCCTCGCCGACGCGTTCCTTGTGGTGGGCAAGCTCGAGTTCTTCTACGACCAGGCGCCGGAGGGCATGAAGAGCCTGGGCACCGCCATGTCCCTCACGGCGTACGGCATCGGCAACTTCCTCAGCAGCTTGCTGCTGTCCACGGTGACGCGCATCACAAGAAAGCGCGGCAATGCCTGGGTGAAAAACAACATCAACGACTCCAACCTCGACTACTACTACGCCTTCCTCACCGTGCTCGGCGGCGTCAACTTCGCCGCCTTCCTCGTGCTCAGCACCATGTACAGGTACAAGGCCGAGTCCACCGACACCATCGACATTGTCATCGGCCTGGAGACCGAGAAAGCCAAGCTTCAGGCAGAGCCACTGGGTTGACGACACTAGCTCTGTGGTGCCTGCGCTGTGAAGGCGAAGAAGAGCAGCCATTCATATCCACGTGTTTTGTGTATCGCGCTGTGAAGCGTAGAAACCACTTTGCAGCTCCTATATCACTTCCCTTGTAAAAAAGCACAGGATTTACACCCATTAGTAGTGGTTGTGTGATGGCATCGGATCGGCCAGAAGCCCTGACGAAGCCCGCCTCACTTCACAGGAAAAAATGAGGAGAAAGAACACCAAAAGATTTCTTGCAGAAAGGAGTAACATATGCAGTCAATGGTCACTGTCTCACTGATGTAGTGATGTACTACTAGTGAATACACAGGGCAAAACAAATACAGGTGTTAAGGCTTTTAATCCTTTGTTCACACAAAAAGTAGATATCGATCCGTGGATTTTCTGAAAATAAGATAATTTTCTAAAATCCCCAGAATAAACAACTTAGGCCTTGTTTGGATGTTGTCGTATTTACTTCAATCCATGTGTGTTGGTGTGGATGGGAGTGGAATTTAGTTCAAGTTCCACTCCAATCCACCTCAACACATGTGGATTGATGTGAATATGACTACATCCAAACAAGGCCTTAATATGTCACAGAATAAGGTAAACAGTTCAAATTTAACAAGCCACATGAGTGACACAAGTACACAACATTGACTCAAGTTCAACATTACCACAAGACCAAACATGAATGCTCAACATAAGCTAAATAAGGGATCGTTTTATCCAAAATATCTCTTCAGTCTCTATGTTTGAGAAGTTTCTCTTCGTGTTCACATATCATAACCTCAAATTCAAGCCTATCCAATGTGATTAGTGGCAACTTGAAGTATCGGGAATTAAATCTTTTAATTTTTTAGTACTTCTTTTTTTGATAATTCCCGATACGCGGAAGTATCAAAGCGTATCGTCGTATTGATGAGAAGTTATCATAAACGGCTAGGATACCATTCTTGATGTATCGGTGTACATAGACATGAACTGGTCGATTTGTGACGTGATGGTGTCGTCATGCATCGATACCTCATCGATCAATGCGGCGCAGAAAAGTTCGTCAGCGATTCGAATCCTCCAAAGTCTTCTCATCAGTAGTTATCTACAGCGAGGCACGGATAGGAACTAGTAGTAGCAGTAGTATTGAAAACAGATCAGTGAGCTGAGGATAATCACAGGCTCTGCAAGTAGCCCCAGTCGTCTGCAGAGAGTGAGAGGCAAGTGCGTAGTTGGACTGAAGAAAATACTGACAAGAGTGCATCGACAAGACCGTCGATGTTACCGGTACTAGCACCAAAACTCCCCGAAAATCCGACTGGTTCTGAGCTCCAAGAAAATTCCGTGGTCACAGCAGAAATGCACTCCATCCATGGCACCACCCATGAGTCGTCCATGACAGTGAAGCAAACGATGGTATCCCTGTCGTTATCCATGGTTGAAAGCTACGGCTTCCGAAAGCTCATACAGAAGACAGCAAACGAAAAGAAAGTATATCCATGAGAGCCAAACAAAAAGTCCATACAAGGACAATGGCACGTGCGATGAGTACAGCTGCAACGAGCTACCATTACTGAGCCCAGCAGGCAGCAGCTCATAGAGAAAAAAAAACCCTCGTTGTCAGTATACTGGAAGCATTACATCCACGACAAATTGAAGAACACCGTGATGATCGCGGCACTACATTTTCAGTCCCACCACGGTTAGAGTCCTTACTCCTTTGAACAGGGAAGCGTGTTAATCATGCCGTCGAGGCTGTCGACAGTCAACAGTGTTTTCTTGGACTGAGAATGAAGCGAGCTGACTTACTTGGACTCTAGGAGTATGATGGCTGGCGAGTGGCGACTTCAGCTACGCTACGGAGCCGAAGCTTGTGGGCTGGCCTTGCTCAGTGCATTCATTCAGACATTCAGTTCATCACATTATTGAGTGGTTTGCTGAATCCGGACCAGCACTACAATGCTGACTACTGACCATTGACCACTGAGGACTTGTGCTCCTTTGATTGATCAACTTTTAATGGTTCATTACTTCAGTTCTGTAACTAGTGGAAACGGCAGAAGAGAAGAGCAATTAGTCATGTACTACTAGCGTACATGTGTCAAGAGCTCAGTGAAAAGGTGTAAGAATCACTTGTCTTTACCTCAGTGGCTGAGCTCTTCCCGTGGCCCGCGGACCAATCTGGAGTTTCGATCCATTGAGGAAGGAAATCACCTGTAAAAGCTAGAATCTGGCCACTTCCGAAGACCATTAGCCCAACTGGTATTTTGGAGCCCATTAGCGCAAAACAAATCAAACGCAAGAGTTGGGCTGCAGCCACACGAGCCACGTTCTTGTTGGACCGCGCTTACTATCCTCGGATGGGCTTCCTGGCCCACCGGCCCTTGTCTGTCGAACCGAACAGGCCCTTTTTGGTAAACCCATTTTTTTTAAAAAAAAAACTCCCTCCCAAGAAGGTCCAGCTGTCATGTTTACCAGGAACGGCGGCGCGCCAAACGGCCACGGCCATATGCCAGCCGCCCGCGGGAATCCCCCCTCCCTTTCCTGGCGTCCCCCCCCCCCCGGCCTCTCGTGAGGCCGAAAGAGGCCAGCACGCGCTGCTGCTCGATCGGACGGGGGAACAGGACGAGGACGACATGGGGCGCCTCCAGCACCACCACCGCTCACGGTCCGCCTCCTCCTTCGCGCGCTCCTCCGAGACAACCATCGCCGACCTCGACGTGCGCAGCCTCGGCTCCACCGCCGTCGCCGCGGAAACCGTTGAGTGCCCATTCGGGAACGTCGATGGCCTCTCCCGTGCCGAGCTCCGGGAGGCCGCGTACGAGGTCTTCTTCATGTCGTGCCGCGCGGCCGGGGGAAAGGGAGGAGGCGGCGCCGGGCTGAACTATTACCAGTCGGGCGGGGACGGCGGCGGGGGAGACGGCGGGTCGCCGACGATCGGGTCCGGCCCGAGAGGCGGCACGGGGATGAATGTCGTCAGCAGCAGGGTGAAGAGGGCGCTGGGGCTCAAGGCGCGGCGGTCGTCGCAGCCCACCGTGCGGAGCAGCATGAACTCGTCGTCCGCGCCGGGGTCGCCTGGCCGGATGCGCTCGGCGAGGGACAGGGACCAGGCGCCCGGGTCGCCGGGGAAGACAAGGCGCCCGATGACCTCGGCCGAGATCATGCGGCAGCAGATGCGGGTCCCGGAGCAGAGCGACGCCCGCCTGCGCAAGACGCTCATGCGCACCCTCGTCGGCCAGGTCCGTCACCGTCCGTCCGTCCACACCCTCTGCATGGTTCAGGCGCCTCCATTGATGCGCGTCGATCGCATCGGCATGCATGCACGCTTAAAAGGTTAAGAATTGATGACAGGTTAACGTTGCAGGTGGGGAAGAAGGCGGACACGATCATCCTGCCGCTCGAGCTGCTCCGGCAGCTGAAGGTGGCCGACTTCGCCGACGGCGGCGAGCACCACCAGTGGCAGCGCCGGCAGCTCAAGCTCCTGGAGGCGGGCCTCATCCACCACCCGTCCCTCCCGCTGGACCGCCTCAACGCCTCCGTGCTCCGGTTCCGGGAGATCACGCAGGCCGCCGACGCGCGCGCCATCGACACCGGCAAGGCCTCCGACACCATGCGCGCCCTCTCCGACTCCGTGCTCGCCCTCGCCTGGCGCTCCGCTCCCGGCACCGGCCCCCCAGGCGAGGCCTGCCACTGGGCCGGCGGGTACCCTCTCAACGTGATCCTCTACGTCTCTCTGCTCCAGGCCATCTTTGACCTCAAGGAGGAAACCGTTGTGCTCGACGAGGTGGATGAGCTCCTAGAGCTCATGAGGCGGACATGGACGACGCTGGGGATCGACAAGATGATCCACAACGCGTGCTTCGCCTGGGTCCTCTTCCAGCAGTACGTGGCCACCGGGCAGATCGAGCCGGACCTCGCCGGCGCCGCGCTCACGGTGCTCGGTGACGTGGCAACCGACGCCAAGCAGGAGGACCGTGACCCGGTGTACGCCCGGGTGCTCTCCAGCGTTCTCGGCGCGATACATGATTGGTCGGAGAAACGATTGCTTGACTACCATGAATGGTACGGGAAGGGCATGGCTGCCACCAGCACTGGGGCAATGGTGAGTGCCCTGTCGCTGGTACTTTCCACGAGCAAGATCATCGCAGAGAGTGTCCCTGGTTTGGGCATCACTATAGCAGACTCCGAGCACGAAGGCGACGGCATCGGGAGCTTCGCTGGCAACCGTGTGGATCACTACGTGAGGTGCTCCATGAGAAATGCATTCACCAAGGTTAGCGTGGCCACAATTTTCAATAATGCTGTGCCTAGACGTTGAGAATTCCTCTGTGTAATTTGATGGATTCAACCACAGACGCTGGAGAACGAGCTTGGGCAAGGAAACAGCATGATCATCCAACGCGACGACGACCCCAGCGAGATCGTGGCACGGCTCGCCCAGGACACGGAGCAGCTGGCTCAGTTCGAGCTGGACAACTTCAGCCCGGTGCTGAGGCGGTGGCACCCGTTCCCGGGCGCGGCCGCCGTGGTCACCCTCCACAGCTGCTACGGCGTCGTGCTGAAGCAGTACGTGGCCAAGGCCACGTGCCTGACCAACGAGCTCGTGCACGTGCTGCACGCGGCGGGCAGGCTCGAGAAGGCCCTGGTGCCGATGATGGTCGAAGACGTGGCGGACAGTGACGACGGCGGCCGGGCGCTGGTCAGAGAGGTCGTCCCCTACGAAGTGGAGTCCCTCGTGGCGCGCTTCCTCAGGACCTGGATCGAGGAGAGGCTCAGGATTGCCAGGGAGTGCCTCCTGAGGGCCAAAGACACTGAGGTCTCTGCCCATCACCAACGCATGCGTGTCCAGTGGATTCGATTCCATATCTTGGACCAAATCTTCACGGTGTATTCACTCATGTCGTGTAGAGTTGGATACCAAAGTCCAAAGGCGAGCCGTATGCGCGATCTGCGGTGGAGCTGATGAAGCTGGCCAAGGCGACCGTCGACGAGTTCTTCGGGATCCCAGTGAACGCGAGGGACGACATGGTTCAGAACGTCGCCGACGGCTTGGGTGCCATCTTTCAGGAGTACATCACCTTCCTCGCGTCTTGTGGTATGCTGACGAAGTGACGATCTCGACCATCGTTTCACATGCTTTTTCCCACCACCGTGTGTAATGCTCACCAAACAAACAAACAGGCACCAAGCAGAGCTACATCCCGTCGCTGCCTCCGCTGACTAGGTGCAACCAGGACTCGAAGATCATCAGGCTCTGGAAGAAGGCGGCGACGCCGTGCCGAGACCCCGGGACGAGCCCACGCGGCCGCGTCCACCACAGCCAGAGCGCGTCCGTCTCGGGCGGCAACAACCCGCGCCAGTCCACCAGCCGCGGCACGCAGCGCCTCTACATCCGGCTCAACACCCTCCACTACCTGCTCAGCCACATCCAGGCGCTCGACAAATCCCTCTCCTTCTTCTCGCACGGCGGGTGCACCTCGCCGCCGTCGTCCAGCCACCTCGCGCCGCAGTCGTCCAGCCACTTCGACCGTGCCCGCGCCGCGGCGCAGTCGGCCATCGTCCATGTCGCCGAGGTCGCCGCGTACCGCCTCATCTTCTTGGACTCGCACCACTCCTTCTACGGCGGCCTCTACGTCGGCGGCGTCGCCGACGCCCGCATCCGCCCCGCGCTTCGCGCGCTGAAGCAGAACCTGTCGCTGCTCGTCTCCATCCTCGTCGACCGCGCGCAGCCGGTGGCCGTCCGGGAGGTGATGAAGGCCTCGTTCCAGGGGTTCCTGATCGTCCTGCTTGCCGGTGGCAACGACAGGAGCTTCACCATGGAGGACCACGCGATGATCGAAGAGGACTTCCGGAGTCTGAAGCGAGCCTTCTGCACCCGCGGCGAGGGGCTCGTGTCGGAAGACGTGGTCGAGGCCGAGGCCCGGGCCGCGGAAGGCGTCGTCGCGCTCATGGCGCAGCCGGCGGAGCAGCTCGTGGAGGAGTTTGGCATCGCGGCGTACGAGTGCACCGAGGCCATCTCCGACAGGCAGCGCCTACCGATGCCGCCGACGACCAGGCGGTGGAGCCGCCGTGACCCAAACACCATCCTGCGCGTGGTGTGCCATCGCGACGACGATGTCGCCAACCACTTCCTGAAGCGCACATTTCAACTTCCCAAGAGGCGGTAACTGCTGACTAGGCGCTCGCAGTGTTTTTTATCGTTGCGGCTATTGTGTGTGTTGCAGACTTCATTTTGCATATACTATTAACATTAACATGGGTGTATGTGTATTAATTTATAACAAGTATCTGAAAACAAATACGCTTGAATCATTTGCAGACTGTAGTTTGAGTTGCAGGAATGAAGGTCGAGGGAGGAGAATTTGTCTGAGTGTTGAAATTTTAAGTGTTTTTGGTATTGCAGATGTTGGCAGTGGTACAAAATATTCTAGTATTAAGGTAGCTCCAAATCAATTGTCAGTTCAGACAGCAATGCCTCTACAGGTTAAAGTTTACTGTGACTGCAATTCAGGAAGGAGAAACATGCACAAATACATTTGATCATGTTGACAAAAGAATAGTATTGAAATAACACATCATATTGACAGTGCCACAAAAAACACCATACTAGAATATGGATGACAATGTAATGTTTACAAACATATGAAAGAATATGGATCACAGAAATGTAAACTGGTTTCACAATCTCGAATTCTCACAAACTCTGTAACTTTGCATTTCCACCCAGCTCGGCACTCTCTGTCTCCTCCTAGCAGGAGGTGTTCACTATTCAGTAGCAATCCACCATTTTATCCTGCAAAATTCTGCACGTGATTTACCATCAGAAGATTATACTTGGAAGAGCAAACAAGGACTACATCAACAGTCAGATTACTGAGACAAAGCTCACCTGGCCAAATCTGGTTCTGGTCCTCATAAACCCTCCTCTTGTGACCGGATCAGCCTCCTTGGCACTGCAGTTCCAGTAAGCCCCCACCGTCCCCAGGATCGGCATGTCATCCGGGCTCGGGCTCGGGGACCTCGACCTCCTCGGCGTTGAGTTGGCCGACGATATCTTGATGTCCTCCACGGTGAGGGCCCCAAGGATCGGCCGCTCCTCACGGCTGATCGGCGAGTAGGACCGGACCGAGTTGCTCTCGGGCGTCCCCGAGGAACCGAGCCACGTGGAGAGGCTGGCGTCCACGGAGGCCTCCTGCTTGCTCGGCGTTCTGGGGGTGTAGCTGTAGTCCGACACCGCCGGCCTCTCCTCCTTCCTCTTGGCCGCCGCTGGTGGCTCGGCGAGGAGGGCCATCCGGTTCTCCTGCCCCACAGTGACGTTCTCCTTGTCCGAGGACTTGGGCGCGGCGGCAGCGCGGGGCTTGGATTCCTTCCAGCGGGTGAGGTTGAGGTTCTCCACGGAGCTGAGCACCGAGGGGGACTCCGCCGGGGGCACGACGGGCGCCGCTACCTGGCCTCCGGAATCCTTGGACGTCTTGCCGAACGGAAGCAGGAAGAGCGACTCGCACGCGTCCTCCTCGCTGCGGCCGATGCCAAGGAGGCCGTGCTCGTCGTCGTCGTCGTCGATCGCGCACTCGTCGAGCCCGTCTTCCCCTTCCTCCTCCTCCTCCTCGTCGTCGTCGTAGTAGTCTTCAAACTCGTCCTCCTCGGCGTCCTCGTAGTCGCTGTCGCTCTCAATGCCAGCGCAGTTGCTGTACCTGTGGTTCAAGGGGAAGGCCTCGGACTTGGCGCAATCCGGCGTCAACATCCATCCTTTCTCCCTGCTATCCTCACCATCCTCCGGATCGGCTCCCTCGCCGTCGTCCTCAGGGATCGGGGCGGCCTCGAAGGTGGTGACGTTGGGATCGAACGTCACCTTCTTCTTCACGACGGCCAGGCACATGTCGTCCGTGGAGTCCCTGAACAAAGCACAGCACACGCCAGATGAAAACGACAAGACTACAAGAGCGGCGGCTCATCTCGCAGATGGAAACTGCAGCGATCCACCCACGAACCTCAGCTCGAGGAGCGTCGCTAAGAGCGGCGCGGCGGCGGAGGCGGCCTCCCCATCCAGATCAACCTTCTTCGGCGAAACCCGCGGCACGGCCTGATCCCACATCCATCACACACAGATTCGATCAGGCGATCCGATCCATCTAACCCTAGAAATCGATCGAGGAACGGGAGAAACTAAACAAAGCAGGAAAGCGGGTCGAGTCGGTTACCCGGGCGCGGCCGTTGGGGGACTGTGACGGCGACCGCTTGCGGCGGCGGCGGCGCTCCTTGGCCCCCCCGAAGCAGCCAAGGAAGCAGCCCATCGCGAACCGTGGCGACGGCGAGAGGCAGTAGAGAGCGAGTGGGAGGTGGGCGCGGGGCAATGGTGATTAGTGATGAGGAGGCGGCATTTGGGGGAGCGGGAAGGGGAGGAAAACGCAAGCGGTGGTGGTGGGGAATGAAGCCGTTGGGGGAAAAGGAGAAGCGCCACGAGCCACGACTGGTAACGGTCAAGTTGACCCAGCTGGCAAGTGACCGTTGGACGAATGGAACCCGTGTGAGAGAGGCTCCCTCCAGAAAGGAATCCGAGGGCCACCAAGAATGCGGGCTGGGCTAATATGGGCCGACTCTATGTGGCCCCATGCGTGGACCACTAAACAACCGCTCAACCGGCCTGGGTCGACCACGTCTAGCAACAGTGTCTACTTGTTCGGTCATGCAAGTGCAAAAGATACTTTTACCATCTTTATTACGGCCCCCAGCACATCTCAAAATAAATGATATACAGGCATAGCGGCATAAATTTAGATGAAAAAAAAATGAAATTCCGCATCTCGTTTTGTTAATAGTGTTTAAAAGCAATCTGGACACTAAGGTAATAAGTAGAACAAAGGATGCTGGTAGCAAGGATTAAAAAGGAACATCCCATGTTAATACATCAAATAGTATTGACAAAATCGATCTGAATCATGCATAGGAATTAGTAGTGTTCGGTTCTACTAGCATTTGCATTATCACATGAATCATTACTCTGCCAAAAACTCAGGATGCTGTTGGTATCCAAAATTAAACCAAAGAAAGGCATTCTTTCTCGGCTTCTTTAATCATGTCTACCTACTGTATCCAGTGATCATTTCTAGGTCTTTGATGTGAGTCCCAGTTAAGGCCAGCTAAATATCCACCCGCTGCTTATCACCAGTTCGGCAATCATTGCAAAATGCGCTTCCTTGCGTCCAAAGGACAGCCGGAGTCTGCTGGAATGAACTTATGTATGCATGATTGTTACTGTACTGTTAGGGCCAAGCCGAAGACAGGAATACTGAGATACAGCTCTTTATACACATGATAGAATCCACCTGTGCAAGATGTATTTACATGATTGAGCATATGCATGTATCCAGATATTCATCTTCTGAGTCGCTTGAGTCACTGCAAATTATGGAAAAGATAAAAGCATAGTTAGAGGAAGATATTAAAATAATTTGTTAAAAGTAGTAAGCTTCAGTGTTCGTTAAAAAAAAAAAGCTTCAGTAGGACTCTCCTGAAACTCCCAACATAAACAAGATCAGCACGGCAATTTAAGTATAGCATGGAGGCTTTTAAAGCAGTAGCAATTGGCAAATACATCTGATTTGTTACAAAGATAATCAACTTGAAGGCTCAATGACATCACACTCATGCCTGACCCCTAAGGAGAACTTTTTTTCTTAATTAAAATAATATTCATAATACCTAATATGGTTTTAGTATAAATTGAATAATATTATACACAACAGAGGGAAATTATTAGTTTTAGGAAACTATAATATACTCAGTTGGAAAACATATTTGTTGAGAAAAGTGCAAAGTCGGAAGATAACAGAGGGAAATTAATACTTTTTGCAAAAAGGTAACTATAACATGCTCAGTTTGAAAATATAAAAGTGCAACGAGCCCCGACAAAGACCATTGTTGATTGCATTACATCATGACTAATTAATAATAACAAAGAATTCAATGAATCTCAAAATCTACTAAGACCCTAGTGTTAAAGAAAAATAGAGCTGTTAACTTAGATGGTTCCCAAGTATTAAAAAGTGCAACAAATGCGATGTAGTAAAAACAGAACATGCATGTTAACAAGGACAAACTGCAATAGCTTTGTCAGAACAGGACCTGAGAAAATGATACTCACCTAATTATTGCCCTATAAAGCTACAAGCCTACAGCTGCATAGATAATAACACTAGAAAAATTGTTCTGTTAGTTAGGTTAGCTTGCATGTTAATAGTACCAAACCTCTAAGATTATTCATAGCATCAAAGCTTTGGTCAAGCCAACAAACAAATCCTCAAGTAGCAAGACATTGTCACAAATAAGCTGATTGCTCGATGCTTGGGTGGCTGGTTGCAGCACCCACCCACCCGCATTCAAGCGTAGCTCGACACAGATGTTGTACTGGGGCTTGCCCAAGTAAATCCTGTCTCTTATGCATGGAGCCACAAAGGGACTGCGATGTGCCTTGTAGCTTGCGGAGTCTTGGATGGTTCTGTCAATCACACCAGGGACGCAACTGCCTGACTTGTGTGTAGTCTGTAGGTCTTGGATGTGTGCGTGGAGGCGAGGATAAGTGGGTGTGCATGTGTGAGGTCTAGGTTTGTGTAAGCACATGTGTTCAGAACTTTAGACACTACAGCAGTACCAACATGAGGCATAAAACAAAGTAGCATGAGGTTGGCATGTTATTTCCATATCTTACCAAATTCTACTCATTTCACCTTTGGATATAAGACTGTGGCCCATTGCAGAGTAGTTGAAATTTAATGGGTTCCTATGTGGATTAAATAGGAACATCAAAATACAGGGTTATATTGACTCACTATCACGTGAAGTGCAGTTTCATCTCAACTGCGCTCTAAACGAGTTACTGGTCTGGTCCAAACAATTTGGTGTCTCGGATAAATAAAGCTAATTGGGAACTAGTGATAAAGTAGTATGAGCGATCTCCACAGAAATCCTTCCACTGAAGGTTTTCCCCAAGTAATCAGATTCCTTTGCTCCACTGGGTCAGCTAAACAGAATGGGAATCAGAATGGGTGGCCATGTGATCGTATCTAGTTCCAGCTGGCTGTTAGACATACTAAGACAGAATTTTTCCCACCATTACATTAGTGCAAACTAAAGCTTCAGATCCCATGAAAAGTGCTAGACATGGGCATAAAAAGCATTAAACGTCTCCACTCCAAAAAAAAAAAAAGAATAGAAACAAAGTTTTCAGGTGCAACAGAGGTTGTGTAATGTACATGCATGTGACCAGATTTAACTTTGTCAACTTGGCCAGTTGACTGCATAAGTATAAAATGATGAAAATAAGATATTGAGCATTAGCTGTCTTAGATCCCTTTTCTTTTGAACTAATTATCTTAACCCCTAAGTACTCGAAGTTCATTTATTAGTTGATAAAAAGAGTACGAATTCAACAATCTATTGTTAATTGACATGTGCAGCTCCTCAAGAATGATTAACAAACGTTCAGAAAATCAAAAGTTCAGTTCATCTAGACTGCCTATATATATTAAATAAAGTGATTGACGCCATTGAATTCGACTGCTCATCATCTCTGACTAGAAAGCCAGAAATAGCACGGTATTCAGATCATAACGCTTGAGTCATTTAATCATTAAGACACATTTTGCAAAAACAAAATGTTTACTGATGAACACCAATACATAAACTGAACTTCAGAATAAAGCAATGATCACCTTTTGTGCTTCTATTGCGACAGAATAGTATATCAAAAGCAAACAGGGAAAAACATGCAAACCAGACTCATTAGAAACACAGTAGAGTTCAACATTTACTCTCCCTTCCTCTCCCAGCAATTAACAGAAGAGACCATGCCTTTAGACCTGAGTAAAAACTCTGCCTAAACTTTATTAGGCAAGAAATTCACATTTAGAGCGTGTTCGGTGTCTCGATAACGACAAAACTTTTCAGTTTTTATTCAGATCGCCGAGCTACTTCAGAAAAAAGGTAACCGAACCAACTTACTTGAATTAGATGATTGAAAGCTCCCAAGCCCAATCATTCCGTTAGCCTTGCTGAGAATGGAAGGTTACAACATCCCCAACAAAACATGTTTTCTAACGTCATACCCTTCCAATAACTGAAACCACTCTAGTTGAAGCTGCAGCTCCAGACAAATAGTCGGATCATCATTCTTCCCATTTCCCACTATAGACATAGTCTTAACAAATGTTACCATGGGACACTTATAGCTATCCTTATAACTCCATTTGTGCAAATTAATGCAACCTCACCAACAAGCAAAAACTACAGAGAATTCATCTAATTCAATAGTATAATTTGGTGTCAAAGGAATTTTGCTATCAGGTAGAATCAATCAATCAATAACAATTGCACCAACGCATTGTGAAAGGACACATAAAATGTGAGTGGCGATGCCTGTTTTCCACATACCTAGGCTGGAACTCCCTGACATCGGTGAGCCTGCTGCCATGCCTATCTTTCCACTGCACCCGGCGTTTGGGCCCCTTGCGGCCCTTGCGCGCTATGCCGCCAGGCGGCTGCTGCGGCAGCAGCGCCGTGCGCTCGCCCGCAGCGTCGACGTCCTTGGAGCCGATGCCCCCGGAGGACGCAGACCGTGAGACCGCCGCCGGAGAGGAAGGGGGCGGGTTCTTACCGCTGCCGTTGCACGACGAGCTCCTGAGGATGCGGCGATCCATCGCCGGGTGGCATCAACTTCCCGTCGCGCGAGCTTGATTCATTCGATTCGCCTTCTGCGGCTCGCGTTCGGAGCTCCGCAAATTGGCAGCTCGTGGTCGCTGCGAATACAGCAGGGTGAAAACTGAGCCGGATCTCGAGGTCGGGACTGATCGCAAATTTGATAAAGGCACAATCCAGATTTCAGAAAGGGAGAAACAACGAACAACAATCAATCCGAAATAAGGGGAAAATATCCATAAAGTTGAACGTTCAAGCGAAAATTAACGGGGAATCGAATCTAACCACACGGTTGGCGATAAGCTCGGAGAGTAAGCTAACCGAATTCGCCGCGGAATCGGAGGCGGGGGAGGGGATTTGTGGATGGAAGGGGGCGAATTTGGAGCCGAGGCGATGCAAGGTTGCGTGAATTTTGTGGGTTGGGTTGGAGGATTTGTGGGGGAGGAATCGCGGGAGAGCGAATCAGGCGAGCACCATATAGGCAGAGGCACGCAGGTTGACGCAGGTTGGGGGGCCTTGCCTTTGGCCCTTTGGGAGAGGGTGGCGCCGAACCCGCGCGCGTAGTTTCCTTTGCCTTGCTCGTTCGCCGCTTGTGGATATCACATGTCCTACGTTTTTTTTGGGCCACGTAGTTACAATGTATAGATAGATAGAGAAATCTGATTTCCCTAGAAAATAGAGGAATCTAATTAACAGGGTGAAAATAAGAAATTTAGAGTTCAATCCAAAACTTAGGTAAAATGATTCATGTTAAGTTCAATCTAATTGTTTTTTAAGTCCAAATCCATTCAAAATTCAAGGACTTCTAGCGCGATCATATGTAATCCAGTGTGTATAGCACCCAAAAGGAATTATGATTCTTTCCCTCTAGATGTAACACTACTTTGTAATCAAATAAGTTGTAGTTTGTATTGCACTCCCATGTAGCCATACTCTCACTTGCTTTTTCACCGGTGCTAGATTAAACATCATCAAGATAGGAAGAGGCTAGAGAGGCCAAATTCTAATACATCATGGTCGCCACTCACCACCACATTGTCAATGACACCAAAAGCCATAGTCACCACCACCTTAGTGATGGCGTCAAAAATCAAACTTCGGACGACTAACAAAACTAAATTTGAGGGTTGGATCCCGCTCATCTAGCCAGCAATGAGGTTACTGGGCAGCAACGGTTTTCTTTGTGTGAAATAACATTGGTTTCTTCTTTTAATATTATTATTTTATTATATAGTTTTGATCAAACTTGAGATCTTTTGATTTTTAAAGAAATTAGAATAACTTATAATTTAGAATAGAGAAAGTATTATACTAAATTCATTTTTTAGTCTGATTGTTATTAAGTCATCAATAAGAAGTCACTGAGACATATGCGACTACTTTGTTAATATCCCAAAGATTTGCAGGCACACTTCTTCTAATGTGCTTATAGAGAGAGAACGTACGAGTTCATAGATATATGATTGTGTATACAACTATACGAAGTACCCCCATGTATTATATTTTGAAAAAGGAAAGATAGGCTAGCTAGCTGATACATGCGGATGGTCAATAGATACTGGACAATCTGCGTACTTACGTATATGAGTACCACGCATATTGTATTTTGAAGAGGGAAAAAAAGAGAGATAGGCTAGCTAGCTGATACATGCGGATGGTCAATAGATACTCTCGACAATCTGCTAGAATCGCAATTTTCAGAATTTTCCACGTGTTTTGCAATTTCATTAAAATAATAAGAAAATTCCATCCAGGGCGTTTTCAGAATGCGTCATATATGAATCATATATGCGTTCACCCCTCCCTTTTTACTCTCTCGCATGTATCCACCTCACCGCCACACCAGCGTAGTTTGTACGTGATTTTGCGTGGATCTGCAATAATTTTTTTAATTGTGCACCATGATGATTTGTATGGATCTGTTATGTTCTTCAGTTCTAGGTTTTTTTATGATTATTTATTGTATCTATGGTGTTCTTCAGTTCTAGGATTTTTTATGATTTTTCCTTTTTGTTTTGACTATAGTGACCTACAAGGCTAGCACGGCCCATCAGGCTTAATGGGCCATCATAGCACAATTAACTATTTTTAGGGTCATGCCTTGCCTAAGGTTGAGTCTGTTAGGTGGCACCACATGTTAAGTTATTCGTGTGGGCTCATGCTTAAATTGGCAGGTGACGTGCCACCTATTTGGCTATCTATAACTATAACCACATCATCAAATAATAAAACCTTATGTGAGTTGCTTCTTATGGACCCTTGTCATTGTTACCAACCTTTTTTTTCGCGAG
>Ga0182004_10001709_pt1 | contig 16440 bp, 19 predicted proteins | sample Sormic07211540_1_FD_120479 | JGI IMG/M metagenome (GOLD analysis project Ga0182004, IMG submission 120479) | Endophyte microbial communities from Sorghum bicolor roots, Mead, Nebraska, USA - 072115-40_1 MetaG | ecosystem: Host-associated > Plants > Roots > Unclassified | place: USA: Nebraska...
CTAGTATATCTTTGTATCTTTTCTTGTAAGACTTATGCTTTAATATATTTTATCTTCTCTATTTACTTTTATGCATTACATTTGATTGGTTAGTATAGTTGTTATACTTTAGCATAGGATCTCTGCCCACATCGGGTGCTCTAGTTATTAATTGTGACTAGAGTAGTAATTTGTAGTAGAGACAAGGTGTCTAGACTATAGGTTACATGAGATTGCACCCAATTCTATGGATAGTTGTGGTAGCCCTAGGTGGTGACAGCCCTGACGGCTGATGTATTCCACCATGTCTGGATTGGTGTTGTAGGACCATAGTCAGACCGTCCTAGCCCCCTTCTCATCTATCTGTGGCTAAGTGCTTTGATGTCCTGAAGTGTTATTGTGTGATTGCTTTACCTACCATGAATTAGTTATTATAGAACTCTAGTAGTAGAGAAGTACTTAGGAACCTTAAACTCTCCTGTTGTCCTCTCACTTTAGCTATCTACTCTTTTATCTTAGAATTCTCTAGTGTGCGCCATATATGCATAATTCCTATCATCGATTATTTACCCCTACTTTAGTCTAGTTGATGTATTAGTTAGTAGATACATGATGGTGAACTATCAATATCTTTATCTATTGTTTCCCAGTGGTAAAATATAAATAACGATACCTCCAATACTCCAGGTAAAATGCTACAATGGTTTTTTGTGCGCTTGCGGAATCCTTCATATATTAATTGTGGATAAGAAATACCAACAATAGAGAATATTTGTGGAGGCAAGAAGGGGTGAAAGAATAATACTATAGTGCTCTTTTACAAATCTCATCTTGGAACTTTGAAAACTGGGGCTCTTTCTATTTTCTTTTCTTTAACAAATAGCCCAACTCTAATGAAAAACTTTGAGAGGATAAATGATAATAGCTTGGAGCACTATATTGGAAACTTGGTTAGCAGATAAACAAAAACCTATAGAAAAATATTTATGGTGTACACTCCTAGTGTAGGAGCAGAACGTTTTTGACTGGATCTAAATGGGTGAATATGGTGGTGCGTACTTCTAGGGTAGAAGTAGTAGGGGTGCAAAGTGTGTGTGTAATTTTCTTGATCTTGGGAGCATGATGAACCTCTCAACAAGGGTTTAACATGGGTTGACTAAACTCAACACAAAACAAGTAGCCTATGAGCTGATTTTCCTATTCTAGAAAACATTTATAAATGACCGTGGTAGGAATTAAAGCTCTCATCATATAGGAACTCATCATGTGGCAATTTAAAATTTCAAAATATAAATCTCCAGAATTCGAGTATCTCTAGGAATAAGATAATAGTAGCTCAGACCTTCCTATATAATATCTGCCAATTACCTAGACTTAGATAAAGCAGTTGCTACCCACAAGTTGCAGATTCATAGTAAAATCTCAAATCAGAGCAGTTATATTCAAAACTCAGGAGAATTCAAGGCTGAATACTAGGTACTTTTAAAGGAACTCAGGTAGAGAAACTATTCATCACTTCCATCATGGTTTCTACTTCAAGTTTCTCATTTTTGGTTTTGATCTTTTTATTAAAAACAAAGGACACAATCTTTTTATTTGGTTTTTGTTATTTTTATTATGTATATAGAAAATAAGCAAACTATAGTAATAAAAATACTAAGATAACTACTAGGGTTTTACGGGATACCTGGCTCTCGGGTTACCTCTTGGAAGGTGATGCAATAAAAACTTGAGATCTCCTATGTTAAGCTAGAAAGAAGAAAAAACTTGGGGGCTCCTCCCCCAAGCTTGTTGTTATTGGTGTTGTAGACGTTGTCAAAGAAGCGACCTTAGGAGCTCTCTCCCAAGGGTGTTACTGCATATGCAGACTGTATGGGAAGAACTCAGAGATGGAGTAGAAAGTGTCCTAGTTTCGTCCATCTCTGGCCTGATTTTGCTATACATTGTCTAAAGCCTCACCAAACTAGGCATTCCATTGTTGATGCTCCATGAGCCTCTGGCCATATTAGCTTGCTCCATGTACAAGAGGGTTCGTGCACGCGCTCTATTCGTTCAAGCTTAACTGGATCGACTATTTATCCGACACAGGGTCCATGAAGCACGAACATGATCTATCTACCTCATTATGACTAGATTTAATTGTTGTTGACAAATTAATCATAATAAAATAAATATCCCAAATGCACAACACGTGACAACCAAGATCAATAGGTTAGTTATCTTAATTTCGCTTGATAATCGTTGTTTGCTTGGGGTCTACAGTAAGCGTTTAGATTTGAATCTCAAACTAACTCATCGAATCTTGATTAGGCAATATATTGTTACAATAAATAAAACGTTAATCTTTGAATAATATTGATAACTTAATGAATATTTTAAACTGCCAAATTAATAGAGTCGATAACTAACTTGTACTGATATTTATAAGAGATTGAAGCAATGCAGCCTTACAAATACAATTCAAATCGATAACTAGTTCATAATCGAGTTTGACATGAGTTCGAATGATGCAGCCATGACAAACTAAACATGAACCATGACAATACTTATAAGCAAACCGAAGGTCGAAATCAACCGATGTAGCTCGATTTGTTGAAGGTCTCATCGAGATCTACTATTACTCCTACTCATAAGGTTGGTGGCCGAAGCCGAAAAGGGTTTGTATTATAATTGTGTATATCTCTTACAAGGATCGGGTTCCTAATATTTGTAGTCTGGAAACCTAGTCTCATGTCCTAACACGACTCATCCCAAAAAGGCAATCTAGACCCTAACTTTCCTTTCCTCATTGAACCCGATACGTCTTCTTTGTCTTTCCTTGATCCGACATCCCTTCTGGTCGACTATTTTCATCACGCTTCTTATTTAGTTGATCCACTTATTTGCTTGTCCCTCCTTCCGCGAAGCAGGCCCATAGGCAGTTTCCTGACTCGCCAAAATTTGAGATTAACACATGCCCCCCAATTTTGTGATAAAATTGATTTTATTCCAAAATTGCCACTCAAAACCGATACTGACATATTGAATAATACGTTTTCTCTTCTGTCTTCTCCGTTCATTGGTCTTAAAAGCTAGGGTTTCCCTCCAAGTACCTTCAGTCGAAAATTTGAAACCCGCATAATCTGTCAAATCTCCACACGATTCAACCTCATACATCGAATTCTTCAACTCAACGATTTCTTGCTCTAATGGCGTCCATCGACAATGTCCTCGAGGTACCCTTTTTTTCTTTTGTTCCTCTGAATCCCTCTTATTCTGTCAGCCTGTCTTTATTTTTCCTTTTCACTTTCAAGATCTCTAAGGCCAAATATTTATCCCACTCAAGGATAATTTGCATAAGATCTTCCTGGGTCTAATGGGCGATCCAGATCCCAACAGGACAACTGTTGCTAAGACCAATAGAGTTCCTTTCAAGGAATCTAACATGCATCCAAATCATTGGAACATGAGGGCATCAATAAGGAATTGGTCATCAATCATCTCAGAATGGAGGAATTGGCTTATCAAAGTGGCAGCCAAGAAGAGAATAGATTGGGCTCTTCAAATTTTGGATCAGTGTATCTCTCTGTCCCTTTCGGATATCAAGAAGAGTGAGCCTATGCTCAGGGCTGCCTATTTCTTTTGGTCCAACACCTACAACGCTTTCCTCTTCAGACAAGACCCAATGTCCCCTATATTAGCTGACATCCACATGCTTACAGACCTTAACATGGTAGGACGCATCAACCCCTTTGGTTTGCTGGTGAAGCCTTCTGTCAAGCTAGACAGTATAAGAACTGGGGGCTGGTCTCAATACATCATCAACCATAAATCTAACAATAGGTCTATGTTTGACAAAGAGCACACAACTTTCCTAAATATGAGGCTGGACAAATATGTCTTCTATGGATAGGCCTGTTCTCCAACATCTGCAGAGAAAATATCAGGCAACTCTGAAATTCCACTTGGCAAGATCCTCCTTAGAGCTTTGTACAGCCTTTTGAATCGAGTTTCTCAACATCTAATGCAGAATGAGAATGACCCAACAATTACAAGCCCCTAGTGGTTGTTGCAGTTATGGCTCAACCTACATCTACACAAGCTAGTGGCCCTAGAGCTGATCAATCTGTCTTTCCCCTCAGAATACCTAGAAGGGCAAGAAGAACAACTCCCAATGCATGTCTTTACGTGAGGCAGCATCGGCAATCATTATTGATAGATCAATTATTGATTTCTTTAAGCTTTTCTACAAAAACTCTCTAGAGGTAGCTCTAGAATGGTTTGAATGCTCAGACATCCCAGAATTTGAACTCCCAACGTCATTCAGATTTCAAACTATTTATAGTGATCCTGAGGAACTCAAAATTCTAAGCCATCTGGTAAGGCGAAGTCTTCTACCTATTGAAGTCAGACACGGTAGAGAGAAACCTCCAACTTATTATGAATTCTTCTGCCCTTCGATGGTGGCCAGACAAATGGGTTTTGGCCAGTTGTCCCTAGCTTTATTTTTTGATGATAAGGTGAAGCCGAGGGAAATTGTCAATACTGGAATAGAGTACAATAGAACTCTTCACTTTCAACAATCTCTATTGCTAGAAGCCATTAGTAGATGGGAGTGCATCCCTTTCAGTTCCACAACTTTTGATCATTGGTGGCAAGAGTGGAGCTAGCACATCTTCAATGAGCCAGTATCTGTTTACTGCTCCTCCTTAGATCCAAATTTTCAAGCCATTGTACTTATAGAATTTCATACTTCAGAATATATTTATTCATTTCAATTGCTTATAGGATCTTGCTGACTTCGCTCCTCCACTGGTGAACTATGATGTATGGTGCCCTGACCCAAGACTAGGATGTGATGCACCTGCTCTGAAAGCTTTGAAGAAGAAGCCAGCATCAGACATACCTGATGATCAGGTGATTGCTAAGCTAAAAAGAAAACAATCGGTTGTTTCTCAGAAGACTACTTCAAAGAAAACTAAAGTTGCTTCTTCTAAACAGCTCAAGTATTTAGCCGATGGAGCCACTGAGGTAACCCTTCTGTTAACTCACAATTATACAATATACCTATGCATCAGCTAACTCTTGACCCTTCCAGGATGTTGCCCAAAAATCCGCTGCTGAAAAGGGACCTAAACTTACTAATCCACTGGAAGGCTTATCTTTTTCCAGCAGTGATGATGATGTTATCCCTAACCCAAGCACTATTCTAGAAATCTCTTTAGGTAACATCACATAATAGCTGATAGGATAATTCCTTTTGCCTATACTAACTTATATTTATGAATTCATATCTTCAACTTCTTGAAGTTGCTTCATCAACTATTCCCAGTTCCGTCATGATTTTAGTAGAATAGGTATAACAAACCACCTATCCTCATCTAATGATATCTTCTGATGAACATTAATCTATTTATTCCAATGCAGGAACAAGTTTCTTCACCTTATTTGCCATTCTCTTTGGATGAATATCTTGATGAAGAGCCAATCCTGATCTCAAAAGACACACCCCCAATGATACCTGATTACATCAAAGCTCAACTGCAAAGGTTGATCACCCATCTGGAGCTGGATGTTTCAGTCTTGGTTCAAGATGTAGGATCTGTCAGAGAGATTTTCAATCAAATCAAGGATGATCTTCCCTCTTCTTTGAAAGAAATGATCTAGCCAGTTGCATTTTTGGAAGGCAATGGCCCTAAATTCTTTAGTGCTGAATCTAGGTTAGTTGCTCGAGAAGGTCAGAAGAATTTGGCAACTGCTGAAGGCTATTGTATCTAAGAAATTTTATCTATCAAGAAGACAGTTAATCTCCTCAAAGAATCTCATACTGAAATCAATAAAAATCTGGCTACTCTTCATGAATAAAGAACACAACTACTAACCTAGCTAAAAACTGTTGAGGACACAATCAAATAGAAGGAAGAAGCCTTATCCTAGATCCCTGCATCTTTAGCTGATCAAAAGAAGAATATGACAACGTTGAAGACTAAACTCGATAAAATTAAGCAAGAAAAGAAAGCCAAGATTCCAAGATCAGTTGAAGAAGATCTGCAACAAATAGCCGAAGTAGACAGCATTAGGCTTTCGGCTTTCAACTCTATTAAGTCTGCTCTGAATATGTAATTTGAACACTTTCTGCATTTACTTTGCATTTTGTAATTCCCAGACTTAATTTCCATTTACTTAGATTCATTTTTTCTTCTTCAACAATCATATAACTCTTTTAAAATTTTATCAACAATATCAACTGAACCTAGGTAAGGAAAAACTCCATTGGCAAAGTTAGCCGATCCACTACTTAAAACCTTCACGGTCATAGTTAAGTCGATTAGCCATTCTCTATCACCCACGTTCCTAGGATAACGGAAATGTTTTTACCTTTAGCCAATCCACTCCCCCTGAATTAGAGGAACCATTCTTACGGTAGTCGATCCACTTCTCCAAAGGGATTAACTGTATGCTGCTTCACCTTCCACTTACCCCATTATAAATAATACTAAAGTTCCAAGGGTAAGAGCACGCAGCCATTAGACTTGCATCTTCATCCTTCCAACCTCTAAACCCTTTTGCCACTCTTCTCCAAAAACCCCTAATTTCCTCCAATGGCAGACAACAGAGGAAAGCGTCCAGCATTGCCCTCTTCATCCAAGGAGGTGAACTCTGCTCAACGCAGACGCCTGAATAGGTAACTCAATGTAGTTCCTCATCCAATCTTATTCTAAACAACTACTCACCCCTTGTTTTTTCTTGCAGCTTTGCCCCCCAAGTTAATCCTGAGGCAGGTCTAAGCCACCCTGCTCTTAGGGTGTCAGCATCCACCCTGCCTCCGGTGGTAGTGGCTTTTGAGGTGGCTGCTGCGAACTAGGTAGCTGAGGCGAGCCAGGCAGGCTCGGAGCCGGTTGGCCATGAAGACGCCGCCGGCTATGATGCCGTCTTCACGCATGACCTGCCCTAAACTTCTCTTCGAGTAGCCCAGGACCTCTAGCACCTCTAACCCTTTTTTAACTATTTTTGATTTCGCCACTGTTTTTTTTAAACTAACCCCTTTGGCTGCCTTGACGGCTGAGGTGGCAGCCTTGCCGCTCCATGGGTCATGGCGGAGTAGTGCCGTGTCCCAGAATGCAAGATCAGTGGGTTCTATACCTTTCCGTCCTCTAATAACTTCTCTATATTTTATGCATACTCTTGAAAGCCATCTTTGCTCTCTATCTCTAGCTAGCGATAAATCTAGAATAGAGGATAACTATATTTAGAGATCTAATAAAATAAGTTGTTGGAGGATATTTATGTCACTAAAGTATCTATTCCTATTAATTAGGAATGGTACAAATAGGTTCTTAGATATGCTTTTATTAGTCTTGTCTCTTGAATAAATAGTAAGAGGGGAGAAGGTGGCAAGAATGGAGCATATTGCGTAAGGGACATCCCGGTTTGCTTCGTTGAAATTTGTCTTATGCTGCTACTGATGCTGATTTGTTGTAAGAGAAAAATACTATTCATTCCCTGAAAAGTACTGCTAAAATAGTGCTGAAGAACGTAGGTGATCCAAACACACAAGACTATGAGTCCGATGATAATAAACTAATCAACAGATTATTATACTCATACAATCCATCTAGAAACCTACTAATAGAAGAATATAGGTCAATATACAATAATCCAACACCTATATAATCTAGGGATCCAAACAACCTAGATTATTATAACCCTTAATCCATACTATAATAATTATATTCATAATCTAGATCATAACAATATAAAATCAATATCTAGCGTCTTAGAGTAGCCCAGGACCTCTACTCTGAGGAGTGCAAGAGGTCTCACCACCTCCAGGAGTAGCTCAACGCTCTAGAGGTGGTGTTAACCAATACTAAGGGATCCTTGGCCCAGACCAAGGAATAGTTAGCAGAGTCTGACTCTACCATCGTCTGTAAATTCATCTTTTTTGTGTCTTTTCAGCTGATCGACTATTTTGCTGATAGGTTTCTTTTGTCGATCATAAGGTTCTAGGAGCATTTCAACACTCTCACCCCCCCATCAACGAAGTCACTCAGATGGTGAACGCACGTGGGGAGACCCAAGTGGAGCGCCTCCAGGACGTGCCTGAACGTGTCTGGTAGATTGCACTACATGGCATCTGCTTGTAAAGCAGTAGTCGCACTGGCAGCCGCCTAGCTCTGTCATGGAGCCCAGCTCTCAGAGCATCTGGCTCCGAACTTCGTTGAGGAAAGCAACGACGAAGACTTTGATGAGCTGGTGGAGGAGTTCGCCCCCTGCGCCAATGCAATGGCGTAGGTCTCATCGTCTGCAGACATCATCAACCGCATATTTGACGATGAAGAGTAGTTTAGGGGTTTTTTATTTTTTAGTTAATGTAAAAACCTCCAAATGAATGAAGAGCACTGTCCTTGAGGCAGTTTTATCTTATCTTATTTTGTTGATCCATTGTCTTTATTTTTCCTGTATGTATTGTCCATCGAGGCAATCTTAATATGTTTCTGAATCAACAAAAACTTCTCTGTGTTCTTGATTTTTGTACTAAAGGCGATACTTATCATATCAGTTATAAAATTACAACTCTAAACACTGAATATGATACTCATTGCATCAAATTTTCTTAACTGTCAAAACTCTTATTTTTTGAACTGAAGATGATACTCACTGTATCGGCTATATCCTCATTACTTATCACTCTGAATTTTTAGGCTAAAGGTGATACTTGTTGTATCGGCTATCAAACATCCCTCTGTATGGCTTGACCAATTAAAGCAAATAAACCCAAACGCTATGGTAATATTTCTTAAAATACTTTCCATTAACAGCTCTCGAATATTCTTCTCCTTCCAAAGTTTTGTAGAAATAAGCATTTCTAGGAGCAACCCTAGTAATCCGATATGGTCCTTCCCAATTAGGTGACCATTTGCCGAATTTGCAATCTTTAGATCCAATCGGGAAAATTACCTTCCAAATCAATTCACCTTCACTCAATCTTCTTTCTTGCACTTTTTGATTATAGAATTTGGCAATCCTAATTTTATTAGCTCTGATATTCTCCAAAGCTTTTAGCCGATAAAAGTTCAGATCATCTAAATTATCCAACATAAGATTCTTATAATCATCGGCTATTAATTTGTCTTGTTGTGATATTCATAAAGATCCTAAACTAATCTCCATGGCAATATAGCTTCATACCCATAAACCAATTCATAAGGTGAACATTTAGTCGATCCATGACAAGCCATCCTATAAGACCAAAGAGTTTCACTGAGTATCAATGACAAGCCATCTTTTTCTTGATGATCTTAATAAGAATTTGATTAGAAGCATCGGCTTGTCCATTAGCTTGGGCATAGTAAGGAGATGAATTAATCAACTTAAAACCTATACTGGTAGCAAATTCTTCAAATTCTTTGGATGTAAATATCTTCCTTTGATCAGTTGTAATGGACTGAGGAACCTCTAATATGTAAATAATATGCTCTCGGATTAACTCAATCACATTAGTTGATGATGCCACTTTTAAAGAAATTGTTTCCACCCACTTAGTAAAGTAATATATAGCTACCAATACAAATTTATGTCCCTTACTTGATGATGGAAATATCTGGCCAATTAGATCTATTCCCCAGTCTCTAAATGGTCATGGCTTCACAATAGGATTCATAGCCGATGCTGGAGATTTTTGAATATTGTCAAACTTTTGACATTCTTGACATCCTTTATAATACTTGAAGCAATCTTCCAACATGGTCGGCCAAAAATAACCTGCTCTTCTAATCATCCACTTTATCTTATGAGCAGATTGATGGGCATCACAAACTCCCTCATGAATCTCTCCCATCAAAACCTTAGCTTCTTCTTGGTTAAGACACTTAAGGAGTACACCATCAACCGTTCCATGATATAGCTGATCATCAAGAAGAACAAATTTAAGAGATTTGTATCTCAATTTCCTAGATACTTGTTGTGATGGATTTTTCAAATACTCAATAATATCTTTTCTCCAATCTTCATCAGCAATAGCTTGATCAGCTAAAATGTCGATATCTAGAAGCACTTTGGGCTAGCCGATTAGCTTCTTGATTCTAATTCCTAGGAATATGCTTTATAATAATAGAAGAAAAAGAATTAAGAAGTTCTCAGCATTCTTCATAATATTTTTCAGTATATCATCTTTGCATTCATATAGGCCGAGCAATTAATTAATCACCAAAAATTTTAATACTCTCGGCCTTTACCTCATGTAGAAGTTGAATACCTTTAAGAACAACTTCATACTCTGCTTGATTATTAGTAGATGTTGGTTTTATGGGAATAGCATATTCAAAACTCGTCCCTTGTGGAGAAATCAACACAATACCGACACCCTCTCCTTGTTTGCAAGTAGATCCATCAAAGAACAAAGCTCAAGGGATTAATTCCAATAATGTTACTTCCCCTTCTCGATGATGAGTAATGAAATTAGCTATAGCTTGACCTTTGACAAATTTAGCTGATTCGTACCTTAAATCAAATTCTGATAATGCAAGAATCCACTTACCAATTCTCCCATTCAAAATAGGCATAGATAGCATATGTTTAATCACATCAAACTTGGACACCACCATGCACTCTGAAGACAACAGATAATGCCTAAGTTTAGTACATGAAAAGTACAAACATAAACATAGCTTTTCAATGGGAGAGTATCTAGTCTCTGGATCCAATAATCTCCTACTTAAATAGAAGATAACTCTTTCCTTTCCTTCAAATTCTTGCATTAAAGCCGACCCAATAGTATGGTCATCCAATAATCTCCTACTTAAAAGGCTTTCCCTTCTAAGGAGGAACTGAAACTGGTGTAGACTTCATATATTCCTTAATCTCTTAAAATGCCTTCTCTTGTTCGTTTCCCCACTTGAACTCTTGATCACTCTTCAATTTAAACAATGCAGAGAATGACAAGAATTTAGCTGATAAGTTTGAAATAAACCTTCTAACAAAATTAAACTTGCCGATCAAAGACTGCAACTTAGTTTTTAAAGTTGGAGGCACCATTTTACCAATTGCTTCGAAACTCTTTTGTCCAACTTCAATCCCTTTTTCATGTACCATGAAACCCAAGAACTGTCTAGCTAATACTCCAAATGCACACTTATGTGGATTCATCCTTAGTCCATGCTTTCTCGCACACATAGGAGTTTTCTTAAGATCTTCCAATTGTTCTTGATAACCCTTGGATTTCACAATTACATCATCTATATAGATTTCAACAATTTTGCCGATCAACTCATGAAAGATATAATTCATCGCTCTTTGATAAGTTGCACATGCATTTTTAGTCCTCAGCACAATCTACAACTTTGTAGTTGAAAAGTTTTTATTTGAACTCGTTTAGTGTTATAAAATTCAATTTAAAATTTTAAATTTTAAAATATATGAATTTATAAAAAAATATTTTGGGACCCTAAATGATTTTAATTTTAAAACTTTTCAACTGCAAAGTTGTAGATCACGTTGTTATCTACAATTTTGATACAAAGTTTATCTTTATTTGAGTTTATATGAAAAACTTATGAGCTATTTTTCAATAGAGAATTTTTAGATTCGTCCTGTTTTGACCCAGATGAGATTTAAAAATAAGTTTAGGGGTCGGGATAACACAATTAAATAAGTTTGAGGACCTATATGAGAGATTTTTAAGTTTAGAGACCAGGATGACACAACCGAACAAGTTTAGGTACCTAAATGGTTGTTTTGCATGTTTAAGGACCGGGATGACACATCCAAACAATTTTAGGAACTGCTAATGGACTTTACTCTTACATAAAACAATTCTTTATTTATTTACCTAGCACTAGGCCTATAACAGCAACATATATTTTTGGTATTCAACAAATTCCATAAAAATTACAGTAGCTTACAGATCACAAGTATAGCCTATTATAAAAAGTTCACTACAATTAGGCAAGTAATATAGCCTACACAAAAATCACAATTACACTAAACATAAAAAATGGAAAATACCCTGTACATGCAAAAGTGTCAAACAATAGATTTCATATTTTTTAAATACTTTATAACATAGGGAAGCCCTACAAAATTTCTCATATTTATCCTGTGTATAGATTATTTATTAAAAATCATAAACCATTATCATGCAAGCATTTAATTCACTAATAATTATTTTTGTACAGCAAGTATCCAGTTCCACATTTTTCACAGAGGCTACATAGTAGTACAAATCTACCAAAACAAGAATCATATTTTTCTGACTTGTATTTTATTTTCTACACATTTTCTAAGAAATCAGTGTTTGATGATTTAAATAAATCTTCACAGAAAACTCTCACAAACATAATATGCAAGTATACCAAACTATCGATCTATATTTATAGAGCATAATAAAATTTGTTTCAATAATTTTGGAGCCCTAGAATTCAAGTTATGGTTTTTTCAATCATTTAAAACATTTTTGAAAACATTTTCTTAAACAAATCCGAAGGAAAACAGGCACCCAGATCTACACCGAGGGGGATCTCTGCATGGCTGATAGTGGCCCCCCGACCCCACCTGTCAGTGTTACAAAGAGGGGAGACGCTCCGGCGAGCGGATCTCGTCGGCAGCGAGGTCTTTGGCCACGGGATTGGCACCAACGTGCTCCCCATAGTGAGGCACACCCGTTGGTGCCTTCGACTTGGCCAGAGAGCAACCGGAGCTACCTTGCCGACATGCATGGCGGCACAACGGTGCTGCTCGCCATGGCTAGGCCGCTTCGGAGTGTAGAGAGCTCGCCGAGGGCTTCTCGAGCTCTCTCGCACTCTTCCGGTGCCGATGCGTGCAAAAACTAGAAGAAAAGAGGAGAGAAAAGGAGGTGCTCACGAGGTGGAGCACTTCAGCGAGGTCTGGTGAACTCCAGCAAGTGATCTTCGCCTCTACAACGCTCACCTCGGCAATAGAGCGCGAGCGCCGCGTGCACAAGAAACTGGCAAAGCTTGGGGGTGTGCTTGGCTTCGAGTTCGAGGATGGAGAGGGTGGTGAAAGGTCCTAATATGGCTAGAGGGGGGTGAATAGCCTATTAGAAATTCTACAAACTCACTAGAGCAAGAGGGTAGTAAATAATAAAGCAAAGCCTTTTGCTCTAGCTCTAATGGGGTGTTTGCAAGCCACCTATCCAATAATTCTAGTTGATATGATCACTAGGCACACAAGAGCTATGACACTACAAGCTACACTAGGGAACTATGCTACACAAGACAAAGTAAGTAACTAAACTAATTACACTACTTTGCAGTAAGTAATTGGATAGGATGACATATTTATACCACCGCGTAGAGGATGAACCAATCATCAATATATGAACAATCAAGCACCGAGAGAATGTCAATCAAACACAACTGAGACACCAATTTTTCTCCTGAGGATCACGTGCTTGCCGACACGCTACATCCCCATTGTGTCGACCAACACTTGGTGGTTCGACGGCTAAGAGGTCTAGCACGAACCTCGTCCTCACTAAGACACCGCAAGAACCGACCCACAAGTGAGGTAGCTCAATGACATGATCAATCCACTAGAGTTACCATTTGGCTCTCCGCTGGGGAAGATACAAAACCCCTCACAATCACCGGAAGATGGCCATGAACAATCACCAACTCGTGCCAATGCTCCTCCACTGCTCCAAGTCGTCTAGGCGGTGACAACCACCAAGAGTAACAAGAAAACCGCAGCCAAATCAATCTCCAAGTGCCACTAGATGCAATCACTCAAGCAATTGCACTTGAAATCACTCCCAATCTCACAAGATGCTTAATCTATGAAGGAGATGAGTGGGAGATGTTTGCTTAGGCTCACAAGGATGTCAAGTATGCTAGAATGCCAAGAGAGTGAGCCCCAAGCTGGCCAACACGTATTTATAAGCCCCTCAAACAAATAGAGCCATTGGCTCTTTCATTGGGCAGAACACGGGGTCACCAAACGCATAGCAGGTGACCACTGGATGCTCGACCCCTGCGTTTGTTGCTTAGGACACAGCCATGTGTCCACTGTTTGAATCACGCGCGCCGATCTCTAATGTCATATTCAAACTATCGGACATGGTCAAGACGGGTTCGATACACACCGGACCCGTACGCAGAGAGGTTGTCAAACGTGCGGGATCACCGGACTCACACCACCGGATGCTCCCTGAGCGTCCGGTGCTCCCAGTCAAAAACACTCGCAATCTCACTACTAGTGTCATGCATCACCGACACACCAACAGTGTCTAGCCACCGTCCGATGCTGAGCGTCTGGTGCTCCCTTCACCTCTGCCAGAAACAAGAGCGCACCAAGCGCTCAGGTGCACCGTCTGGTGCCTCCAAGGCTAGTGTCCTGTGAGCGTCTTTCTAGTGAAAACCACTCCTACTACTTCTCCAAACTTTCCACTGGCACAACAAAAAATATGTGTTTCATTTTCTCAAAAGCACTGAATCCTACCGACAGGAACCCAAACCCCTCTCTACCCTTCAACCTCCACCTCCTTCTTAAAGAGTGCCAACACCACCATGTGTGTACCAACAAGTGCAAGTGTGTTAGCATTTTCACAATCATTTTCTTCAAAGGAATTAAGTTAGCTCACTAGGTTCTAAATGCATGCACATGAACAATGACACCTAGTGGCACTTGATAACTGCTTAGCCAAAGAATTCCCCTTTTTATAGTATAGCTATCTATCCTAAATGTGATCACACCCTCTATGGTGTCTTGATCACCAAAACTAAAATCCCAAGCAATAACTTTGCCTTGATCTCCATAGGGTTTTGTTTTCTCTTTCTTCTTTTCCAAGTTGAGTACTTGATCATCTTGTAGTCATCACCATCACCGCCATGATCATCACTTGCTCCATCCTTTGGCATGTACCAACCTCATTAAGTCTACACACACTTAGTATAGAGGTTAGTACTAGGATTTCATCGATTATCCAAAACCAAACTAGGGCTTTCAGGTGGTCAGCGGCGAGCTCCAAAGAATCACCAACGATGGTACTGTGGTGGCGCTCCTACTGCTATGGTGCTGGAGCCGTGCGGGGTGAGAGAGGAGGGAGAAAGGGGACAGAATGGTGCCTAGGGACGCGGGGTGGCGTCCGGACCGGGTTAAGCCGGTCGGAGTGGACGACCGTGTCCACGTCACCGGCGTACGGCTCCCATGTGGCCGGCGCTGGCTGGCATGAGGCGGGCGTCCACATGTGAGGAAGAGGATGGTGCAGGCAAGCCGGGTCGCCTCCGAACTGGGCCGAGAAGGGAGGGGTGTCGGCCTAATTCAGGTTTGGTCCTTTTCCTTTTTTGAATTTCTTTTCTAAATTGGATTGAAATGCCTTTTTTGAATTTTTAAAAGCATTTTCAGAAGTTGACCCAAAAATAAAAGTTGTTCAAAATAAAACTCTCTACAACTTTGCTTTAAGGTGCAACCCAAGAATCCAAATGGATTTTGAATGACAATTTAAATCTAGTTCTAGGTTTGAAATAAATTCATTTTGGAAATTTTGAGTTTAAATCAATTCCTTCAAATCTAGTGCTCCAAAAATGCTACTTAGAATTTCTAAATTAATTTAAGTACAAAACAATTTAATTTAGGCATCACAAGAAATTTTAGACATAGCATGGTAATCATCATAAATAAATTCACACTTGAAGATGCACATAAAATATCACACAAACACTTGAAATGCTCATGAGATGAGATGCTCATGCTTATGTTAATGATCATGTAGGTTCATGAAGCCCTAATGCATGCTTAATACTAGGGTGTTATAGTGCCTCCTTGTCGAATTTCTTCTTTGACATGTGCTTGCTGGAGTTGTAGTTGCGCTTGACCTTACGCTTGCCGGAGTCGTACTTGTCACAGGAGTGGTTGTTCTTCTTGGGGCAATGGGCAACGAAGTGGTTGGGTTCTCCACAGTTGTAGCAGCTCACCTTTTGATCACCGCCCCAATGATGATTCAAGTGGTTGTTGTGAAACCGCGAGAACCGACCGATGATCAGTGCCACGTGTCATCTGTTCCTCCTCGGAACCTCTACCCGGGTTTTGAGGCCCAAACCCGCGAACCCACCACTGATGATTTTGAGGCCCAAACCACCAAATCAGCTGTGACTAGTGTACTCTATACGTGTCCCCCACTGCTCGACATGTGTTACCGTCGTTATCGATCGATCGGCCGGCCAAGTCTTGCTCGACTCGCACGTCTGTTGATATTAGTTACGCACATAAAAGAATCGAAGAGAAATAATCCACAAGAACATGGATATCGGTGAGCACTTCACCCGGGAGATAAGTCTAGAGTATCATATTTATTTTTTTACCGTTAGGAGAAAGCGTGCAAAAGACTAACCTTTTATCCTATGAAAGGTCCTTGTTTGGTTTTGGTAATTGAGTGACAACTTAGGTGGACTAATAGTGTTTATGTGAGATACACAGGAGATTAGTCCATAGGTGATGATGTGATGATGGAGGAGCTCATTGCAC
>Ga0182004_10001710_pt1 | contig 16437 bp, 14 predicted proteins | sample Sormic07211540_1_FD_120479 | JGI IMG/M metagenome (GOLD analysis project Ga0182004, IMG submission 120479) | Endophyte microbial communities from Sorghum bicolor roots, Mead, Nebraska, USA - 072115-40_1 MetaG | ecosystem: Host-associated > Plants > Roots > Unclassified | place: USA: Nebraska...
ATTAGAGTTGAAATCTACTTGCTCACCTAATACACCTGCTTTCCGCAATCCCTGCATTTTCGGAGGAATAGGAAGAGGAGAGGATCCTGATGTCCGGCTGTTGCTGATGCGGGTGCGGCGGGTCGACGCGGAAGAAGCCAAGCGCGGCCCAATGCTGCGGCGCCGGTGCCGGCTGGGAAGAGCTCCCGGGTGACGAACTAATGCTGGTGGTGGTGGTGATGCTGGTGATGGAGAGGAGGCGACGGTGTGGCGGCGTTGTCGTCGTCCGAGGCTGACCGCGTCGCTGTCGCTCCTGTCTCCTGAGGATGCTGAACTCGAGCACGGCCGGCGTCGAGCTGCAACCTTCCTCCGCCGGCGTGGCAGCCCTGGCGCCCGCGAACGCGGCCTCCGCGTTCAGCCCCGGCGCCCACGTACATCTGCGAGGAAGGAGCCAGTCGAGCCGTCGAGGTGAATGACCCGCCCAGTGGAGCCCTGCCGCGGCTGCGTCGCCGCCGGATCTACGTGCTCCCTCGACTCGCGCTCGCACGCCGCCGCGGCTGCCCTCGCCTTTCCTCTCTCACGCCGCCGTAGCTGTGCATGGATGGCCGCGCACAAGTCAGGCGATTGGAAGTTTGGAACCCTACAACGAGTTCTCTGTTTTAATTAAAAAAAGATTTTCATCTAGTACTTCAATTATTACTTAATTTTTTTTATTATGCATTTACCCTTTTACCCTTCAAAAACAAAGAAATACAAAAAAAGGAATTACCATTCCTTTATTTGGGGTCCTAATCCCCCTCAATTTCGAAGACGATGGAAGGTGACGTGACGCATATGGCCCACCGACCATAGACACATCTATCGCCTCCTATCACCTTACTGTCATCGTCTTTCATCGCTTCCCATGTTCTGGACCCATCGACCATAGACATATAATTCGCTTCTCATCGCCTCTCCAACCATTGTAAAAATATTCTAAAAACTATAGGAACTCAATCCTCTACTTGTCTTGTGTTTCTTCCGTGAATAAAATGGAGCCTAAAAGCAGGAAAGCACAAGTTAGTAGGTTTTAAAGTTTTAGGGCACTTAGACATTTTGTTGGAACAAGCCCCTTTATTCTCTCAACCCAAGCATACTCTTTCACTTTTACCTAGCAGTTCAAAAAATGTCTTAAAAAAAAGTGGTATCATCTCGTACTCCAATGTATATTTTCATGTGCTGCATTAAGGCCTTGTTCAGTTCATGAAAATTTTTTGTTTTGGCTACCGTATCATTTTCGTTTGTGTTTGACAAATTTTATCTAATTATGAACTAATTAGGCTTAAAAAATTTGTCTCGTAAATTACAGGTAAACTATACAATTAGATTTTGTTTTTATCTATATTTAATGTTTTATGCATACGTTCAAAGATTCAATGTGATTGAAGAATCTTAAAAAATTTGGAAAATTTTGGGAAATGAACAAGGCCAGCTTTTTTGTTACTCAGATTGTGTACCGGTAATAATAAGGGGCGACGTCACCGGTCGGGCAGTTGCGCTCATCTAGCACGGCGAATTTAACACCAAGCTGGCTGGTTAATTCAATCATTATATTAAATATATCTATTTACTAGTGCACTCCTAGCCTGTAGCTTGCCCCGTGTTTTATTAGCAAGAAAAAAGTGAAACAAAAAAAAATGAAAATGAAGAAGAAGGAAGCTCTATGCAAAATAGGTTTCTCATGGGTCACACGTATGTCTAGTTTGATTTTTTTTTTGACAAGATGTGGATTTTGATTTGATACGTCTCTTTCTTTATGTAGCGTCAAATTACTAGATTCAATGGCTCAACTTCAACAAGCGCCTGAGAAAGCGAGGGCTGTTGTTGTCTGTTTCCTCGTGAAACCACACACGTCCCCATCTTTCAATTCCCAAATAAACACGTCAACTGTTTGGACAAAATTTAGGACGCGTGTGAATAATTGTGAATCACACTATAGTATATGCGCTTGTCTTATAAACTGTACTTTTTATATCAACAACAGTGTTTTTTTCATAAATAAATCAGCAAATTATATTTTTAGTCATGGTTTTTCAGACCAGTGAACTGTGAACATACTAGATCTAATAAACTGGGTCCACCTTCATGTTAAATCAAGTTTGGCTTTCAGATTTTTTTTTTTAAAAAAAAGTTTGGCTTTCCTGCTCACGTTTCTAAACTGGCCCCGTAAGCTTTTTTTTTTCAGCATGAAACAATCAAGGCCGCAAGAGCTCCAAATCCCAGGCCCATGTCCAACAGGTCCATGTCTAGTTAGACCCAGAGCCCACCCAGCTAATCGGTCCAAACCTTAGGCCCATATCCAAACGGCTTGCTGCGAAAAATCCGGGCCGCTAGCAGACAAATACAGTTGGCTGGCACACGGGGCGAGCCGCGAGCGAGCGTCTGCGCTCGGGAGACCGCTTGCTGCTACACTTCTTCTTCTTTCTTCTTCTTCTTCTCCTTCCCAGCAGAAGCGAAAGCTCCCCCCTTTCCAATCCCACTTCCACACCCCCCTTCTTCTCCGGCCTCCCTCCCGCGCGCGGCCATGTCTTCGCCGGCGCCGGCGGAAGAGGACGGCCGTGCGCCGACCAAGTACGTGCTGATCACGGGCGGCGTCGTCAGCGGCCTCGGCAAGGGCGTCACCGCCAGCAGCATCGGCGTCGTCCTCAAGGCCTGTGGGCTCCGCGTCACCTGCATCAAGATCGGTACGCGCTCCGCGGGCTTTTGCGAGGTGTTCCCCTCCTGGTGACTCTTAGAACCCTAGAGCCGCCGTTTTGGGCGGGGGTGGTCGGCGCGAGATAGGAGTGTGTTGTTATTATTGGAGTGATGAATGCGACCCGCTTCCGTGATTCTGCCAGGGTTTAATCTTAATCTTTTCCGGATTAGGTGATTGGGTGGCAAAAGCGGGAGTTTGTTGGGTTCTGCTTGGACTCCCCGTGGTCAATACCCAATCGCAATTCTTTACTACGGCTTGGTGGAATTTGGGGGGCAATGAGTACTAGTAGTAGTAGTCAAAGATTACCTTCTTGGGGTTCCAGTTACTTGTCACCTTGGCTTGGCTTCTAGTGAAATGAAAATTGATGGTGCATCATGAATTGCAGCCCGTGCGTGCTCTTGATAGCAGGTTTTCAAGGCTTGTTGTTGTCTCACTAGTACCAGTCCTTTTGTTCAGCTTTTTTAGGTAAACTTTTCCTTCCACTGTGAAGGTTGGTGTTGGGCCTTTTAGTGGTGTATCGTAGCCTTCGATTGTCGTTTTATTGGCATGCTGCACTGTACGTCTGTACCTATGCTTTTTAAAGAATTGTGACTAAAGTGGGGCACCGTTAGGATCTCGTGCTATCACAAAAGGCTAAATCGGAGGGTTATTTCTTTTTCTGTGTGATTTTACAACACAAATGTTTTGCTTATGGATGTGGATGTTAAATCGTTTGGAGGGGCTTTGGTCCAGCATTGGTCTTACTACTTTGGTCTCTTGTTTTTGTAGATCCATACTTGAACACAGATGCTGGTACAATGTCCCCCTTTGAGCATGGTGAGGTGTTTGTTCTTGATGATGGTGGAGAGGTACCGCTCCCTAATACTTGCATTTAATACACATTCTTTAAATTTGCAGTTTCGGTGGTATCTACCTAACATGTGGTATCTGTAGGTTGATTTGGATTTGGGGAATTATGAGCGTTTCATAGATGTAACTCTGACGAGGGATAACAACATTACCACTGGAAAGATATACCAGGTGAGTATCTTCTGCCTCAAGGAAATACTTGTCTTTTCTCATTTGAGATTGTAATAAACCTATAGTTTCTGCTTCTTTCAGTCTGTCATTGAGAAGGAGAGAAGGGGTGATTATCTTGGAAAGACTGTACAGGTATTTCTTCTGTGGCATTTAATACTCCAGTTGCATTGTATGGACTCCCCATATGGCAAAATCTGAAACACCTGTGGTTTCAAATATCCAGGTTGTTCCTCATGTCACTGATGAAATAAAACAGTGGATACAGTCCGTGTCTTCAGTTCCTGTGGATGGGCAGACTCGTCCAGCTGATGTTTGTGTTATTGAATTGGGAGGCACTGTAGGTAGGGTTTTATGACATCTTATGATCTGACACTTCTGTAATTATTATTGTAGCAGATAAATTGATTTCGCTCTTATTTCAGGTGATATTGAGTCAATGCCATTCATTGAAGCTTTGCGCCAATTATCCTTTTCTCTTGGTATAGCTGGTTTTTGCATTTCAATTTGCACATTCTATGGTTGCTGTGATATGTTTTGGTGTTACAGTTTACACTCTTATGAGACTTGTATTGTTTCTCACGGTCTATTTTTTCTATTTCTTTGGGAACAGTTGTACCCATAGATTAGGGTACCCTCTCTGCACTGCCATTTCTTGTATGCTAATGTAGTGTTCACACATTTTACATTTCTTGGAAGTAAAAGCATCTTTCTTGTTGGTGACTATCATGAATGTGACTCATACTCTTATATGTGTGTTCTAGGCAAGGAGAATTTCTGCCTCATACACGTTAGCCTTGTTCCAGTATTGGGTGTAGTTGGTGAGCAGGTAAACAATTCTTCCTTTAGCAGCGATGATGAATTCTTCTTACTGCTTCATCTATCCTGAAATGAGGGAAACAATCGCATTACACACACTTTTCAAGTCCTGTATCACGACATAGTTGCTGCTACTAGGAATCTGACATTCTTGTTTCCCTCTTTTTTTGGTAGAAAACTAAACCAACACAACACAGTGTACGAGAACTGAGAGCGTTGGGTCTGACTCCTGATCTTCTAGCATGCCGGTCAGCACAGGTAATGCAAAAACATAAAAAATGTTAATAACTAATAGCAGATTCTTTAGAATATGCCTTATTTCATTCATCATTATATAGATTTCTGAAAATCTTTCCCATGTACTGGATAATTTGTGACAAATCTGCTGTTGAATTTGTTTTTTATTTTCTGTAATGATTTTTGTTCCAAGCAGTCATTAGCTCATTTTAATCTGCCGCTTAGTACATGTACCTTTTTTTTGTTCATGTCTCTTGTCCAATTTGCATTTAAGCTTTCCTTTTTCATCTGAGCTATGTTTATCTGTTCTTTCAGCCACTAATAGGATCTGTTAAGGAGAAGCTGTCACAATTTTGCCATGTCCCGGTATGTTTCGTGATTAAATAAATCTGAAAAAAAATGCCATTTATCCACATTGTTTCTCGACTCACATTCTGTCTTCATTCCTGTAGGTTGAGAACATACTCAACATCCATGATGTTCCAAATTTATGGCATGTCCCACTTATTCTTAGAGTGAGTTGCAATGTTCACTAAAACCTTAGCCTTGAATATGTGCAGAAATATATTGAGTCCATATATGGATTGCATTTAGTGTTGCTGCAGCACAAATTTTGACGAGTACTGTTTTGCAGAACCAAAAGGCTCATGAAGCTATAATCAAACAACTGAACCTTGCTAGGTGAGTCAAAAAATTACTGAAAATCAGTGCTTATCAATGCATGTAGAGTATTTGGATGGTCTGCACATGGAATGTTTTGTATACCCAACTACCTAGCACCTAGGTGGCTAGACAGTTGTTTTTAAGCAGTGATTCATATACTGTTGAGAAACTATATATTACCAGTTTTGGCAAATGATTGGCTTAAACTTCCATTTTTGTAACTATGTTTGAAATCATCCTAATTAATGTTGATTGAAAGGCTTACTCAGACTTTTTTGGTGTAATTGGTTGAAATGATTACATTGTATTTATTGCAATGGCATCCCCTGTTTTTATATATTGTGTTATGGACTTGTGGTTACTATATCTTATAGCAATATCATCTTGGATTTTATTTTATAGGTCCGCTGGACCACCTGAGTTACGAGATTGGACAGATATGGCTGAGTCGTATGATAACCTCAAGAACTCTGTTAGTGTTGTAATAGTATTTGATTGTCGATTCTTTTGTTGGTGCAGAATAAGCCTGAATGAATATCACTATTATGCAGGTTAAAGTTGCTTTGGTTGGGAAGTATACTAATCTGACAGATTCTTACCTATCAGTGGTGAAGGTAGGTACAAATGATCCTTACATATCAGTGGCAAAGTTAAGTAGCTTGCCAATTGTGATAATGTCTGCAAGCACAAAGTTTTAGTTATATTTTATGTGGTGCAAGTAATTATTATAATTATAGTTATTTTCATGGTTCCTAGAGTATAAACAATTGTTCTCTAATAATTGTTAAATAACTGAGGCTTTGAGCTGTCACAATATGTTTTTACTGTGGATGCAATTTGGGTTCATGTACTATCATGCAAAATGTTTTTTTTCTAATTCATTTTTGCATGTCTTAATTTATTCCAGGCTCTCCTACATGCCAGTGTTGCCTGTTCGTTAAAGCCATCTATCCAGTGGATTGCAGCTTCGGATCTTGAAGATGCAACTGCAATATCTGTAAGCCACTAACCATGTGTTCTAAGATTGAAAAACCGCAGTAATAGCACTGCAATGTTTAAATGGTTCATTTTTTTGGGATTTGTGATAAGTATCTCAGCACCCCATAGCTTTTATATCTTTCGTAGCTCAAGCTTTCTGTATCAAGATTTTTCTACTTTCAGTTTCACATTTGTAGCTACACTCAATTTCCTCCCATTATGTTGCCTGTCCGTTCTTTGTATGTCTTACTGCATCCCGTGATGACAATTTTTTCAATAGGCACCAGATGCCCATGCTGAAGCCTGGGAAACTCTTAAAGTGAGTATGCCAATTGCATTTCTTTACTATTTTAAATATGCAAAGTCAATTTTGAAAGTTAATATTAATTGTAGGGTTCATCATGCATTTTGATACCTGGAGGATTCGGGGATCGTGGAATCTCAGGGATGATATTGGCTGCAAAATATGCTCGTGAGAATAAAGTTCCATATCTTGGTATTTGCTTGGGCATGCAGATATCAGTGATTGAGATGTCCAGACATGTGTGTTTGCTTCCATTTTTTCTTTTACTTAGAAACTATCCATATAGATTCTTACTTTTATTATTGTGCTTTCCTAGGTCCTGGGCCTGGGAGATGCAGACAGTGAAGAGTTTAACAAGGATACACCAAATCATATTGTTATGTACATGCCTGAGGTACTTCCTTTTCTGTTACGTTTATGGAAGAGACAAGAGTTTGAAAAGTTTGATCTAATGCCTTAACAATGAACTGTTTAGGTTTCAAAAACACATATGGGAAACACAATGAGGTTGGGCTGCAGGAGAACATTCTTCAGGAAACCTGATTGCCTTACATCAAAACTGTATGGGCATATTGATTCTTTCTTGATTAATATCATACTATTTTCTTTGGTACTATTGAATTTAGCTTGTTTGGAAACTCAATCTATTGCCATCCACACTGATAAATGTCTTGTGTAGTTGTGTTATCTAGAGCTTTCCTTACTAAGTAGTGAATATAGTTTTGCCTATCACAGTCTTAAACGTGGCTTCTGTTTAGTTGAGATTTGGTACCAACCCCTGGTTATTGATCATCTTTAGCATTTGCCCTGTATAAAATTATATTGCATATTCTCACTTGGACTACTGATTGAAACTTTTAGGTATGGAAGTCCTCCACATGTAGATGAGCGTCATCGTCATAGATACGAGGTTTTGCATCAATATTTGTTTCTAAATATCCTATTAGTCTTTATGTGCATTGTAATTATATGCTTGGAACTTATTACTTGTTTCTATTTTTATTTATTGTAGGTCAATCCCTCTTTTGTTCCCATGCTTGAAAGTGCTGGTCTTCATTTTGTTGGTTGTGACGAAAGTCGAAAGCGGATGGAGGTACTAAGCAAATAGCCTTATGCTATTCTTGGGTCTTGAATTTCTTTTTCAAAAACCTGAACCTGCCTGCACCTATGAGCAGATTGTGGAGCTACAAGATCATCCATTCTATGTAGGTGTTCAGTTCCATCCAGAGTTCAAATCAAGGCCCCGAAGACCTTCACCTCCTTTTACAGGTGAGAACCTTTTTTTATTATTGAAAAATAACTTGCAAAATCGAAATAAAAACTTGTGAAATACGTAGATCCCTTACAACTGGTCCTAGTGGAATTTGCATTACAACGCTTCTTTGGTGAACTGTACTAGTGTCTGAGTTCTTTTTAGTTTTTACCTGCAGTCTAAAATTTGTTGTGCAAGACTGATATTATTTGTTTTGGAACTATGCAGGTCTAATAATGGCAGCCACTAAACAACTGGGAACAATTTCGAATAGCTCGAATGGCTATGTTGGAGCTTCTGGCTAATGTAATGTCAGGTAAAGCGTTATGAAACTTCATTATTCTTCAGGCATTTTCTCTGTGTATGTAACTAATGTTTCTGGACATTTGGTTTATGAATGGTACTATTGTTTCTTTTGCAGATAGGGATTCCTCTGGGTGAGAAGCATTTTGCTCGTTGCTGCAGAAACCCAAGTTGTTTCTTGTACACATTATTAGATGTACCGGGAATAAATCTGAGCCAGAAGAAGAGTTTTTTTATTCTCTCTAGAGACCACCTGAGTGGCGTCGCTAATGATCTTACAGTGTATGGGGTCGAACGTCATGATTTTAGTGATTGTTATGCGCTTGTCCTCCCACCCTTGCCATTCCAATTGAGCTCAACAGCAGTCAGTCCTCCCATCCTTGCGATTCCAATTGGGATTAACAGCAGTCTGTGATTCTGTGCAAGGTAAAAGTTTGAGAGAAGCTCGAGATTGTCTTTGGTCATGCAACTTTGAAACCAGAAATCTTGACCATTGAACTATCAACACCGGACAAGGTTGACTTTGTATTTTCTGATCAAAACAGCTTTATTTTCTAAAAATAAAAATCCATAACCAATTTGTTTTATAATAAGAAAAAAAATGAAACTAGTACCAGTATTTATTTTCCTGAAGATAATGTGTCTATTGGTACACGATTTTGAGCTATTTGTTTGTTTGCTTATTCCAGTGTTTCATTGCTCGTAGATTGGTTGGCTAGATATTTAAATTATTATTATTATTTTGCTAAATTAAACGAGATTGGCCAAGAGAAATCCATTCCTAGTGGAGCATAAAATTGTAAAGCCAGCACAATGCCACCGGATGATCCGCTAATGCCATGTTCAATTTACAAAACCATATGGAATTTCTCATGGAGTTGTCCTTATAAAATGTCCCCGAGAGAACATCATCCTTAGGCATTTTTAGCAAAATTTTAACAGTTTTTTTCTTGTTTCTTTTTCTCCTACCAGTCTCGATGCACGTGATAATTCTCCTTGAAGCTGCTATGCCTTGAGTATGCAGGACAGTTAAGCAGACACGGCGCTGCCACTGGTTTGTTGATATATTTACAGGTAGTAGACTGAAACAGTGACGCTGAATCACACACCACAGTACATGTTCTGCATTACAAGCATAAGAGAGCAAAAAAAAAAAACACAGACGCTATGAGACCATATGCTACATTTTGATGCTTTTCGGGCTGCTACCACCATGATCTGATCCTGAGAATTAAATCAGACCAACGCTGAGCTTCTTGCCAAAGGCGAACATTGTTGACCTGTGGATATAATGAGCTAGACCACCATACCAATCTTCAACATGACCTGGGAATACTACTGTTGTGGTGGAACGACCAGTCGAGCAGAAGCAGATGCCACTGAGGCAATGGAGCTTGCATCTGGCTCTGTGTGCTCCCTTGTGCAGATCTTGGGGTACCTGTATCAGACCAATGTAAACAAGGGATTAAAGAGGTGTTAAAGATAAGAATAACAAAATTTACACCTCGGTCACTATTTCAATATTCTTCATCACGTTTACAAAAATCCAAATTCTTGGTGTTTACCAGAAAAATCCCTCCTTTTAAGAATGCCTTTTCCAAAGTCAGCAAATTTATAATTGGAGCTGACCTGGTATATGTATGTCTACTTACTGTGAACCAAAGCGGTGTTAAAGAACAGAGAACGAGGTTTTGAATTTTCCTTGGAAGAGATACTAAATTGTTATCTTGAGTTTGGTACTGGAGGTACTGAAATTTGGTACCTACAGCACCAATTTTTTAGTGGTGCCTCTTGGATCTTCGTACCTTTCCAAGGATAGTGTAAAGACTTGAGAGACATACCCTCATTTAAAAGTTCCTGTGGTGGTAATGTTATATTGATGTGAGCAGAAGTCGATGCATCTAAGGTACTGAAGAGCTGACTATGGATAACCACATCATCTAAACTTGGTGTCAGTGTCACTGCAACAGAAAAAAGAGGAAAAGGAAGCAAAGGGAGATAGGAAGTTCTGTGCCAGGTGTTTGCCCAAAATAACCTCACAAAACATGCACACCATAGTTCAAAGTGTCTGCATGTTGCTGTCGAAATGCCAAATTGCCAATTGGGCATCTTCACACATATTACTCCCTGCAAGAGCATTTTAACACAGGGTATTAACGAGCTGAGAACTGCTCCTGACCAGCAAGATGCCCTTGATCAGCTAAGTTTTAAATAATGGAGCATCAGAAGTCATTGTGCAAGGCACCTCATGAATAAATTAAAACAGCTTAAGATCTCAAACAAGTACATCAGTAGTTATATGGGTAGAAGTGATTAGCAATGGAGGAGCTAGGGCCTGGATCATTATTGATTGCATTTGCAAGTGATAACTCAATCTGCTGAGCATGGTTCAAACCTTCAAGTGGTGGAACTGGAATACCTCCACCAGAAAGAAGATTTTCCATACCAGAGGATATTGTATAGTGCTATATACTGCATTGTTTGCAAAATAAGAAGAGTAAAGTAAAAAAAAACTTTTTGTGAAAAGTATTGATTTTTTTTAGCATAGAGGCCCATGGAATACTTACTGGTAGAACTAAGGTGTAATTAGTTGGTATGCAAAACAGTGTACCTCAAGTCCTCAACACAAAACTAGGATGTCATTAGATCTAAGTACAGTCTGTCATAATTGTAATTCTGTATTAGCAAACACATTCCAGAATTTATAATAAAACTGCCTAACCAAATCAATGGACAAGTTCTCCAACAATAAAATGCACATCACCTTCTGAAACTGCCTCCAACCGAGATGCAACTCCTGCTTCCATTGCCTGCTCCATTGATGTTCCCCAAACTGAATAGAGCAAAGAAACACAAGTAGCACAAGAAGTTGATATAAGAAATCAATGACAAATCAGAAAGGTGAGGGAAAAGGATATGATTGGAGTCCAGAGCTAGGCTTCTCTGAGTTGGTTCTAATATGGCAGTTCTGTGGATCCAAATCTCAATAGTAAGAAAATAAAGGAAAAACAAAGAAATTGAGAAATTTGCTCAGATTCTCCAACCCAGATCAGGAGCTCTCAAAGCTGGGCCCAAATCACTAACAAGCATAAACGTTTTAACAAATTCTGTGTCCAGCAAGTATAATTTCATCTGTATAACACTATGGCAGTATATCGTCACCAGATTTCCAGTGCAAACATCAGCACCATCACCTCCTAACAATGGCAATCCACCTCCATCCACAGACCCAATTTCAAAGAACACAAACACAACTCTGAACCTGAATTGTACTGGTAGTGTAGCGCCAGCAGCATTCGACCAAGCTGCAGCTATTCCGATCTCCAAGTATACAATGAGCGAAGCCAAATTTGATCCAAACCCAAGGTTCACCACCACCGCCGCCGGCGAGGCAAGTCAGCGGTTGAGGAAGTCGCTGATGACCTTGTCCTGCGCGACGGCCTCGTCGCAGCACGGGTCCATGAAATGGAACGTGTGTCCCCTGTCAGGCGCCTGCCAAAACTCCGCCTCGCCGGGCCATCCGCTAGCCCTGAGCCGGTCGTAGTACGCGCGGCCCCGGTCGCGGAGCACGTCGCCCTCGGCGACGCACACGAGCACGCGGGCGCACGCCAGGGACGCCAGGGCCGGGGCGCCGTCCACCAGGGGGTTGATGAGCGGGTCGTCGTCCCCCGCGGTGGACGACGGGCACATGACGCGCCACAGGGACGCCAGGCTCTCGCGCGTCTCGGCGCTGAGGTCGTCGGAGGGCACCCGGTCCGTGCCCAGGAAGTAAGGGTGCACCATGACGAGGCCCCGGATCCGGGCACGGCCGTGCGCCAGCTCCCCCTCCGCGGCGGCGGCGGCGCGCATCGCCATGTGGTGCGCGATGTTGGCGCCCGCGCTCTCCCCGCCCAGGTACAGGCGGGAGAAGTCGGCGTGGCCCGCGATCCACGGGTCGCGGGCGGCGGAGGAGGAAGCGAGGTGGGAGTGGGAGACGACCCAGGCAAGGGCGTCCCAGGAGTCAGCGTAGGCAGCGGGGACGGGGTGCTCGGGGGCGAGGCGGTACTCGACGGAGACGACGAGGGCGGTGGCGAGGCTGGTGAAGGCGTTGAAGTAGGCGTGGAAGATGGGGTTGAAGGCGGAGCCGATGCAGAAGCCGCCGCCGTGGTAGTAGACGAGAATGGGGAGCTTGGCGTCGCCGTTGCCGTCGCCGAGGCGCGGGAGGTAGAGGCGCGCGGAGACGTTGGGGGAGATGACGACGTCCCTGGAGGTGACGCCGGTGGCGGCGTCCGTGGAGGCGGGGACGAACTCGGAGCCGAAGTAGCGCTCCACGCGGTTCTTGTAGACGCGGATGCAGGGCAGCGACTCGTAGACCAGCTCGTCGTCCGCCGAGGCCGGAGGCGGGGTGACGGGCGCGGCGGCCATCGGAGGAGATCTGAAGGGATGAGGGGGCTCGCGTCAACTGCAAGTGGAAATTCTGTGCAGCTGCAGGACTCAAATCCGTCGGAATGAGATCATCTGCAGTCACCTTCATTGACTTCACCCTGCAGTCTTGGGCATCGGATCCTAAAGATCTAACGGCTAATGGCTCCGATCAGGGCCTTGTTTAGTTCTCAAAATATTTTACAAAAATTTTCATATTTTTCATCACATCAAATCTTACGGCACATGCATGAAGCACTAAAAATAAATAAAAAAATAACTAATTATACAGTTTACCTGTAATTTGCGAGACGAATCTTTTGAGTCTAGTTAGTCCATAATTGAACAATATTTGTCAAATACAAACGAAAATAATATTATTCCTATTTTGCAAAATTTTATGAAACTAAACAAGGCCCAGGCTTCATGCGTTGGGCCTTACCCATCTCAGATTAAAAAAAATTGTAAAATTTTTTAGATTTCTCGTCACATCAAATCTTGTGGCACGTGCATGAAACACTAAATACAGATAAAAATAATTAATTATATAATTTATCTGTAATTTACGAGACAAATCTTTTGAGCATAGTTAGTCCATGATTAGATAATATTTGTCAAATACAAACGAAAGTGTTATAGTGTCTATTTTGAAAAAAAAATGGAACTGTACAATTAGTTATTATTTATATATATTTTTATATATATTTAATGCATATAGTCAGCCGTAACATCTGGAACAGGCAAGTATATGCTCCGGAACTTACATGCCAAACTTTGGCAATGACACCGGAACAAATACCCCTTGAGAATCACACATTCCAGGAAGAAAATATTATCAGTAATTACAAGGGTTCATAATTGCTTTCTTGGTATGCTTTACCATCCACAAAACTCTGATGTGTAGCACTAGTTCAGCAAAGCACCTAGGATGAATATTCAGTTGTGATCCACCATCAGATTTAGAGGATAATAATATAGATAGATATTAGGACAAATCACATGATTCTCACAAGCAAAAGAAGCAAATGGCAGAAGCTAATTATAACAGTTTGTTCTTTGTCTTCAGAATTGTACCAGCTAACCTTAACAAATCATGAGTACATAGTTAAGGGCACAAATCAGGTCAAAACGACAAACAGGAGGAATAAGATTCTAGGGACTAAACCACTAAATAACAGACGATCATCTAGAGATGAATGCCATCACTGCTAGAGTGCTAGTAGCAGTTGATGTCTTGCATGAGTGCATGGCATGGCTAAGCCTTCATACAGATGCTCCCAAACATGCTGCTCTGTCACCTCAAAGTCAAGAGATCAGACCTACCAAAGAATACAGACATACAGTGTTAGAATAATCAGTGGGAAGCACGTATCTGATAACATGTTAGAAGTAAAGAGCAAGATGAGTCAGCAATGCAAGTGGCACTAAAGGTAAAGGAGGATATCGAGCAAAGAAAAAGGGCTTTAGCTTGGGGAGGGTGCAATATCACGGGAGGCATCATGTAATCCTTTTGGGGGCATTGGCCTGTACATATATACAAGGCCCATGTGGGCAATTATAAGTGTGAGAGTAAGAGATGGGTGAAAAGACGCCCCTCGAATTAATCCCTAATTGATCACTAAATATTAATTCTCAACAATGTTAATGACATCGCGCAGCAGCGCGACTGAACTGGAAAAGGAAAACCTACTACCACGTCAAGAGGCACTGTTTGGGGCGCTAGAAAAAAATGTATAGAACACAAAAATTTCAGCAGAATTGTACAGCATAATGCGAAAGAGCTAAGTCTGTATTCTGTAACACGGTCTATGCAGAGCAGATGGATGTATAGTACTATCAAGGATGAAGCATCAAGCCACAGCTAGGCATGCAATGGACAGACGCAACATCGGACAGGTAAAACTTTGGCGATGGCACCAGAACAAATTACCCTCGAGAATCACACATTCCAGGAAAAAAATAATCAGTGATTACAAGGTTCATATTTGCTTTCCTGGTAGCTTTGCCATCCACAAAACCCTCTGTGATGCGTAGAAATAATTCAGCAAAGCAGCTAGAACGAACAATCAATTGTGACCATCAGATTTAGATGATAATACAGATAGATATTAGGACAAATCACATGATTCTCACAAGCAAAAGAAGCAAATGGTAGAAGCCAATTATAAAGGTTTGTTTTTTTGTCTTCAGATTTGTACCAGGTAACCTCAACAAATCATGAGTACATATTTAAGGGTACAAACCAGGGCAAAAGGACAAACAGGTTGAATAATACTATGGAGAGTGGGAGACTAAACCACTAAATAACAGCCAATCATCTACAGATGAATGCCATCACTGCCAGAGTGCTAATAGCCGTTGATGTCTTGCATGACATGGCTAAGCCTTCATACAGTGGAGCTAGACAGATTTGTCTGCTCTACTATTCAGGCACTAGACAAATTTGCCTATCCCAATATTCAGACGCTAGCTACAGAATACAGAGTACACCAAAAAATTGAGTAATGACACATACCATATAAAATTAATCCAAAACGCCAAAGGATCACATGGGCTATAAGGGCTCCATGGTGACAATGGTGGATATGATAAAATTTTGGATATCCTAGCAGCAAGTGCACTTTGGTAACAAGTAGGATGACGCAAACCACCAATACAATATAATTACCAACAGCTGAAGAAACATGGAAGACAGGTTTTACCATTTCATATGCTTGGCAGTGCCAACGGTGGTAGAAATCTTGCATAAGGAAAACCATAGAATGTGCCATTGTTTGAGGTGCAGAGCTTCTCAACAAGCAATGTCTTGATGTCCAGCAGAAAATGTTCAGATTTCGGCGGCGACTCATTGCAGATTTCGTGATAAGCTACTAGAGCTAAGTAACTCCCTGCTGTGCCCTCAATATTCCAACGATAGTTGATCCCAGACTTTTTGGGCAATGGAATCAGCTTGTTATGCAGCCACTCTTGTGCGCCAACACCATTGCTTTGCCAATTCTTGCAATACAGGTCAATTGTGCCATCACCAATAGTTAAGAACCCGAGTCTTCCTTCCTCTGCCTCAACAATGATACGCCTTGAATTAAATTTGTGGGGCGGGAGTTCAATGATGGAGAATTCCATCTCACTTGTATCAAGCATTAGTGAATGGCCCATGCGATATAACATCAAGTACAAGCAGTCGTGCGCATAGCAGGGCACGCATTCAACAAGTCCATTAGGCAACGTGCGAAGAACGTCTGGTTGCAGGAAGAGAAGACGAGAAACACGACCTTGCCTTTGAGCAGCACAGTGTAGATAACTCTGAACGATTCCTCCTCCTTGTCGTTCTTACCCGCTGGAGCCAGAACGGGTAGCAGATGCCGGGCCACACCATTGTCTGGGGTGGAGGCCGCCAGTACCAGTAGGTCGTCCGGTATGCGGGGAATCTTGACGTACCGGCGATGCAGGGGGTCGCAGACTAGGAAATCCTCTAATTGGATTTTGGTGGAGATGCGCCGGCGGGAGAGGAGGACGCGGCCATCGCGGGCATGGTTACAGCGCCACGCGCTGGGGTCGGGGAGGAAGGAGAAGGTGAAGTCGGCGGCTTGATTGAGCGCGCGGGCTTCCGGGGCGAAGCGGTGGGGCGGCCCGACGGGGAGGAATTCTCGGTATCCGCATCTGATGAACCCGAGGACTGGAGGGGAGTGGAGGGACCGGAATCGGCGCAGGAATCGGCGCCCGGAGACGATGCGGCGGAAGGAGGAGCAG
>Ga0182004_10001711_pt1 | contig 16435 bp, 17 predicted proteins | sample Sormic07211540_1_FD_120479 | JGI IMG/M metagenome (GOLD analysis project Ga0182004, IMG submission 120479) | Endophyte microbial communities from Sorghum bicolor roots, Mead, Nebraska, USA - 072115-40_1 MetaG | ecosystem: Host-associated > Plants > Roots > Unclassified | place: USA: Nebraska...
CCTATGCCAGGATATCAGTAGAACCACCGAACCAACAACCCACCAAAATATTGGCATGTTGACAATCGCTCATCACACAACAAGGGTGCTCCACAATGGTTATGTAAAAACCATGTGTTCGCATGATATGTTTTTATGTACATGATTTGGATGCCACATAGTTGCAAGAATGATACAGATAGAAGCAATACTAACAACCAGTGAGAAGTTTCCTCATAATCAACTCCTTAAATTTGTGTAATATAAACCCCTTAGCAATGCAACCAAGGATGTGTTATATGGTCTCTCCCATCAGCTTTGTGCTTTATCTTGAGAACCAGTATATGTCCCATAGATTTGCCCCGTCAGTAAATCAACAAAATTCCAAACGTGATTTTTCATGATTGATTCAATCTCATCCTGCTTAGTACTAACCCATTGCTTATAATATGAACCGGAAAGTTTCTCTGTTACAGTTCTCTGTTACTCTAGTTTGCATCCTCCTATGAGGATTAGGGGCGTGCTTGGTTGCCCACACCACCATAATAAGGCTGCCACACCCATAAACTTGTCTTTCTACCAGTCCATAGTTTATATGGTCTGGATGTCACAGATTTCTAGGGTGCACGGTTCATTTCGTGAGATGCAGTTAATAGGACATCTATACCCAAAAGAAAATTGGAGGACTTGCTCGCTCCATCTTGGATGTAAGCATGTCTTTGAAGGTCATGTTCTTACAATGTTCTCTGGAATACCATTTCTTATGGAGTGCTTGATCGAGCTGATTGTTAGCTGTATTAAATATTCGCCTTCAATCAAACAGCACTCTTAAACTGCTCCAGGACGTATATATACTGAAGCCTTCGATTTGTTCTAAGAGACTTTATACTCCTGTTGATTTCCCACCATAATCGTATACTATTTGAAACAATTTAATGCATCTGAACTAATTGTTGGCATCAAGTAGAAAGCATGACCCTGAATAGTACTCTAGCGTATAATTAATGATCGTCTGTAAAGAGGTGATGAAGTATGAAGACCACCATGTATGTCTCCTCACATTCATCCAACTCCAAAGATATCTGCATGAATTAATTTTTGGGAGGTTCAGTTGGACGAACAGGAGAACAGCCTACCAACAGGCTGTGTACAAGTAGTTTGAACAGCTAGGTAATGTTCACATGTTGGTAAATGAATATCGGCTGCTTGATCTAAAAACCATCCCCAGTCTATCTGCTCGCCGTGGCCAACACAACATGACACTATTTTCTAGCAAGCCACCTTATTGCATCCTATTCAACAGGTCAAATATAACAGAAAGTTCAGAAACATGAGGACAGGAAAATTTATCTAGGACCAAATATCTATTGGACAAATGTAATACCTGAGAATGAATGGCATAAATATGAATTTTAAAATAGATCAAGTTTTTTTAGCCAAGGTTGACTAGATTTAAGGAGACCAAAAATCTGAAGTTTTGATCCATTGCTCGGGTGGATTAATGGAGACAACCAAATCACAGAGCTTGCTGAATCCTTTTTGTTTCACTGCTTAATTGTATTAACCAGACTTGGGATGGTGGACTTATGTTTATTCTTAGAGCCTGTTTGCTTGACCTTATCTGCCGAACTGTCAGCCATTCAACGGTGTTTTTCTCTCATAATAAATCAACAAGTAGTACTTTCAGCCATGACTTTTACAAGCGAACAGGTTCTTAGTTTTAAGAAATAAATTATAAAATAATAAAACACCCCATGTAACTATTAGGGACCGAGGGATGTACCTTTTCTTTTGAGTAAAATGCACCATAGGGTGCATTAACTTTTGAGGAGGTGTCATATTATTGGTCTATCAAGTCTCAAATTGCATTTTCAGATTCCTGGAACTTTTTAAATGGTTTACTGGAGGTCCATACCTCTTTGTTTATGTCTATATTTTATAGAAACCTCCCTCGATTTCTTTTTCTATCATAGTTTACCCCTCAACATCTTCTTAGCGCATGACAGTGTAGACACTTGCGCATGGTAGCGAGGGCCAAGTCCACCAGGGCCTCTCCTCGCCGCATACCTGCAGGTCGCTCACTAAAGAGGCTGCCAGGAGCATGGCCCGCCTCACGGAGCGCAACATCTGCGTATGGTGGGGACATGGCGTGCGGGCTGGCATACCTCCACGGTCTGTCGCTCGTGGAAGGGGACGTCAAGGGCAGGAACGTGGTGATCGGTGGCAATGCCGCACCAGGCTGACTGACTTCAGGTGCACGAGGCCCATCAGTTGACGCGGCCCATTGGGGTCACCCTGGCGTTCATGGCGCACCTATTCGTCACCTCCGCCGCCCGCGACTTGGACGCGCAGCCAGCAAAGCAGGAGTTCCTTTCCTCCCAGAGCACGCTGCACGGCTGCACGGATGAGAGGATTGGGGTATTGGTGTGTGCCGCCTCCATGCTGCCTGACTAGGACTTTGAGGAAGGCTGGATCGACCGGGGCTCACATACGAGATTTGGTAGCTCACGTACCTGCCCACGAAGAAGAACCGGAGGATCTAGAAGCTCCCTCCTACTCCGATTCCTTTGTTCCTCTTCCTCATTGCTGCTAACACCAGGTTCTGCCATCCCAGTGCTGGCTATCCACCATGATGAGTCCATCACTCCATCTATGCTTTACTTTAAATTTTAGATTATAGGACTAGTGTGAGATAATGAAAAATTGAACAACAGAGTGAAAGCATTTGGACCATGGAGCCACATTTACTTGCCTTTCCCAAAGATTAAAAGTGAGAGCTAAGCACACTCCAAAGGTGCACCTCCTGATCACAAGCAAACAAACACCATCATATAAACAAAACAGACAACATACTACATTCTGCAGAGTATAGAGTCCCAAACCCACCATTCAAGCATCTACTGTTTTTCTACCATTCATAATATCAGCACTGACCATTCTCTTTTTCATAGACACTAAACCTGTCACACGTCCAATCAAGATGGACACAAGGGCCAAGATCAACGGGCCAAGCGGGGCCCAAAGAAGGGCTTTTACCAGCCTAGAGACCGCCTCCAAGGGAGGGCACGTGCAGCCGTGCACAGGGCAGGGCGCCACCTCCCTCGCTGCCCTCGACGAATCCACGACGATCTCCATCTCCCGAAATAGATTAGGAAAGAGTTAGATTAGGAAAGAGTTAAGAGTTTAGAAAGAATAAGTTAGGAAAGAGAATCCAATCATATAAGGATCTCTCATAGTCCAAGTCCAATAGGGACTATAAATACTAGGGAGATGGAATTAATCAATTAAGCAAGGAAAGAGCGAAAGCTCCTTATCCCTTCCCTCTTCCTCTCTCTGCGCCACCCTCCTCTCTCCCTACACATCTCCTCTCCCCTGCGCCTTCCCTAAGCCCTAAAGCCACCCCCTACCCTAACCCTAAACAAGGCCTAAGTTTTTTATTTAGGAAAAGCACTTAGCAGTGTTCACTAACAAAAACGTAGGGAGCATGGGTTCAGGATACCAGTAGCAGCACACTTATTATATTATTAGTATATAAACTAATAGAAACAATTATATGCAGTGCACGTTGAAAATATTGGAATATCTCTGAGCAGTTGCTGTCTTATTCTGGGCAAGGTACATCACCGCATCAATAGACTCTATAGTACCAAATATACCATACACATGTGAAATTTTACATAGAGTTCCAATGGTAACAAATCCTAGCAACAAGTCATACATATATCTTGGTGACAACCATGAACCATCTAACATCAGAATGAAGGTACACTGCTAAAACACTTGTGACATGCATATTGTGAGTTATCAGTGCTGCGGCATCTGTGACTGATCTTATTATTCATAACATATATATTGAATTTGCAGCAATAATCAACCATGATTCTAGTTGTCGGGGAAATCCCCTAGGCCAAAGACATCAGCGAGATCACCACTAAGACAGGGACCGTCGACTTCAAATAATCCATCAATGAATTCAATATCGCTCGAACTGGGAGCTGTGAACGCCATAGGATTGGCACTGTTGTGCTCATCACCAAACTTGTACTGCTGGTCTGGAGCTATCTCCATAGGAAGTTCTGGCACTAATCCTTGAGGTTGGCTCGTTTCAGGCATCTTAGTGTCCTTCTCTTCGACAACACCATGTATTGCGTCCAGATACTTCTGGAACTCTTGCAGCTCTTCTAGGCTTAATTCCGAGATATTAGTATTCAACAACTGCATCATAGGTTCATCCATCTCCTTCTTAGTAGCCTCTTGTAACATCTTTTTTTTCTCTTTTTCAGAGACCAGAGCCTGCTGCAGCTCTGAGTACTCCATATTCAGCAGCTGGATAGTATCCGGTACAGCCCAGCTGTAATCATTTCTTGCACAACTCGAAGAAGGACCATCAGAAATAACCGAACTGAGGAATCGCTTTGCGACATCATCAATGGATGGATGCCCAAAAGAAAAGGGTGTACCACTGGTTGAGAAGACAATAGAACCAACCATTGCTCCGCACAAAATGGAGATCTCACTAGCCTTGTTGAACAGACTTTGGCGACGCTTGGTGAAGCATATCTGGCGCTGTTCCTCATTCTCGATGGGCTTGACCTCACCCTTCACCATATTGGCAAGTAGCCAATATATGTGGTTTCTTGCTAAGTCTTAGAGTAGTATATGTTGATGCAAGTGTTTTATGTAGACACACACATATATATATATATATAGGATCGAAGTGCCAACTAAGATCTTCATAGATTTGAATAAAGTATATAATAATTCTGAGCTAGTTTACAGCAGGATTCCAGTTAATTATTCTGTGCTATTTTACAGCTGGATTCCACTTATCTTTAGATGGCATTTGTAAATATTTAGCATTTATAGTGCTAAAATATAATTTAGTAATTAATATTTGGACCACAACGCTGTGGAAGACAGCCATGTTATAACTGGCACTGCCATAGAAAAGTAATGTAGCGCCTATTATATGTGTGCTGATCGTTAATTCTTCCACAAATAAATTAATGCTTTTGATAAATATAATATATACACTGTGGTAGTTAGCTAGCATAGTGAGGCGTGTCATGATTATATGTAGCCAAAATGTGTCATAAATGCTTATATAATCAATAAGTAGAGACATTATTTCCTTTGCTGGCACACAGTAAATCAATTGTTGTTAAGTAGTTATTAATCACAACTGGTATATGTATGTCTTCAATGGTAAATATTCCCGATGGTAAAATAAGTTTGAAGTCTATTGTTTTGTTTGTTAATAAAATGTTGCTTAGTATATAAGAAAGTGGGCAAAAGATGCGCCCTTTAAAAATTAAAAGCATAGCAAGTATGTTTTCATATATTGTATAAATAATATAATCTATGATGCATTTCGTTTGTCGCCAAATTAGTGCATGTTGTACCGTTGTATATGAAATAATTAGTTGGCCTTTGAGTAAGGATTATTCTTCCATAGTGAGGTTAACATATTAACAGGGGAATCAATGTCTCCCAGAAATTCAGAAGATGAAACCTCTTTTGAAAATAAAAATTCATGTGGTTTCCCAAAATTAAAAGGAATGAGACTAACAAACAATAAAGTCCTTGTTTGGATCTATTAGCACTAAAAACTAAAAAAACTAGCAGCTAAAATTAGTGCTAGAGGATCCAAACAGTAAACCTGCTAATTATTAGCTGGAGGGCTGCAAACTATTAGTTTCAATAGCAGGTTTGGAGCTACCGATAGGTGCTAATAGCTCATATACAGCTTCAGCTCATTATCCAACTACCTATTAGTATGTGGATCCAAATAATCCCTTGCTAAGAATTAGCTAGCTAAAAATTAGCAGCTATTAGCTAGCTAATTTTAGTACTAATTCATCTAAATAGGCCTAGCTGAGCTAGATGGAATTGGAATGGGAGTACTCATTGTTGTTTATGTAGTAAAATAGAGACTATTAGGCATCTCTTTTCGGAGTGTCGCTAGCTATGCTACATATTTTTCTTAATCTATTTTGCTATCAAGAATCGATAATGTGTTTGATAATGGCAAACCTAATTTTTTTAGCTCTTATTTAGAGGGACACAATGGCTCCACTTATGAAGTCAGTAGCAGCACAATGATGCCACCCTGCAGTCAAAGGCAATTACCTTTTTTCTCCTCTCATGCATTGCCTTTTGTTGGCAAGTGAACTATTAAGAGTTCGGTTGTATGGTCGCTTGAGTATAGTGTGCAACACTTTTGTAATGAGTGTGGCCTAATTCTTTTTTTTTGGATGAACCAAATTCATTCCATTATCAAAAGAGTATCTACAAAGTTTTCTTGTTAGTTTTGAGGTACGATATGATGTTAGTTTGCTGTAGCTGGCCTCATTGCTGTGATGATAGGCGTGTTGAGATGTTTTGAACGCTACAGGAATCCAAATGATTAGCCTATACTTTGAGGAAACCCGATCTAGAAATTACTGAACCCTCTTTAATTGTGTCTTTGTTAATATATAGCAACAATGCCCGTGTGGCACATACCTCTCACTAGTATAGAAAAAGATTTCAGAGTCGGTCAAATGGGACTTTCAGGCCGATTTTTATAACCGCCACTATGTCATCGTTGCTGAAATTCAAGTCTTTGTAGAAACGGTTTTTCAACCGGCACTAGAAACGGGACTTGACAGACGGTTGACTTAAGAAACCCATCCCTGAAAAAGAATCGTCTGTAGCGGTTGAGTTACGTAAACCGCCTCTAAAAACCCGTTTAAAGACCCGTATATAGACCCATATTACAGAATCGGTTGCTGCAATGCAACCGTTCCTGTAAGTGCATTGATCAGAGACGGCTCTTGCAACACAACCGCCTCTAAACTATGATATACAGCAGCGGCAAAAAGAACCGCCTCTAAAGGTTGATTTTGTACCTTTTGAATTCAAATCTTCCCGACATAATTATATCGTACTTTCCCACCAAATTATATATCGTGCTTTTCCGCCATAATTAAATCGTGCTTTCTCACCAAATTTCATTGTAGATTTGAAATTAACTTCGTATCATACAATATATACACATGATAACACTATATTTATATTTACAGTATTATATATACACAAATTGTTTACTAGTTTTACGGCCCAAAAAAAGAAGGGCCGTCGGCATTCACGTCGAAGAGTTTCAAACACATGATTCGTGGCATACTCCGATTCTGGATCAAAGAATCGCCCCGAAGGCACAAGAACCGCACTCAACAAGAACTTACTGGAACTATCTTGAACGTCTTGAATATCCTTTTGCTGAATTCTTGCCGTTGGATTAAGGGCCTTATGCTGCTGCACCAAAATAATGAGAAGGGGCAAAATTAGCTAGATTTAATTAAATTAATGGACATATGCTTATGATATATAGTGTGACTTACTTCTTCATGGCGATTGTAGTTCATTCGCATCCATTGGCACACATTGTACCCACAAAGAACAGTGCCAGTAGGCTGCCTCAAACACGGCAAGTCGATGACAAGTCATCCACATGCCAAATTAGTATAATAGTTTGATTTGGTTAGAAAATGATCATACCGATTGATGAAAAAAATAGTCATCCTCTCCTTCTTGTCTGGTGCATAGTCTCCGCCTTTTCTAACGTAATAAAAAGTTCCAGTGTTTAAATTTTACATAACATAGTTATATAATAAAATAATAATTAAGCTATTACAATTTTGCCTGGCATATCAGTATGCAAGTATGGAACAATGTTAGATTTTTCGAGATGTGCTTTGATAGCCCTGATCTATAGGTCGGTGAAAAGTTGCATTTTGCAGTAGTCATTGTGCTCCTCCAAATCCTCTACACCGTCTACTCCTAGGATCCTCTGTTTCCCTGATATAGCCACATGTCTCTTTGGATTCTTAGGATCAGCATAATAGAGAACTCGTGCCACACAATTAGCAGGGACCCACGTGTGATCCTTGTAGCCTACACTATCCACGTTGACACGTGTGAGTTCAAATTTGTTGACCTCCACGCCACTTGGGTGTTTGACCCATCGACACCGAAACATGGTGATATGTATATCTGATCCATATTCCAATTCCCATATTTCTTCTATGAAACCAAATTGTGTGTGAACCTCCCCAAATGCACTGACATTTTCAATACGAACCCCGCTGTTTTGACACATTGACTTCTGATCCTTTGCTTTGGTGTAGAATGTGTATCCATTAATATCATATGCCTGCCAAGATGTGACCTGGGATGATGGCCCAAGTGCCAATTTACGTATTATTTCCTGTTCCGGTTGCCCTTCTAGTAAGTCTTGTTCTCGAAGCCATGTGCCAAATAGACACTTTTGCTCTCGAACGATCCATTGCTCCAACTGCCCTAGATATTCTGCTCTTAGGAGCGCCATGTGTTTTTTGATCAATGACTCTGTTATCGTCAGATATTGCAACACACATGAGTGTGCTTCTTCCACTTTTGTGAATTCCTTGTTAATGATTGCTTTTCTACCCTTGCTGCCTTTCCCTGCCAACCTACCCTTATGATGAGTTACGGGCAAACCAAGTGAACGTCTATCTTCTTCACGCAAGTAATCGTGATAGGCCTCTATGACTTCTTCGGTGCAATATATCTCTATCATGGATCCCTCTGGGTGAGCCCGATTGTGTACATATCGGTTAAGAATAGACATGAGTCTCCCGTATGACCACATCTCATGCAAGTACATAGGCCCGAGCCACCTGATCTGGTCGACCATGTGCATCATGAGGTGTGGCATTATATCAAAAAAGGATGGAGGGAAGCATTGCTCCATTTGGCCCATAGTTTCTGCTATGGAGTCCTTCAAGTCACCAAATTCATCTTCACGGATCTCCTTCTGCCCAATTTGGTTGAAGAAGTAGCACATCCTAGTTATGACCATCCTCGTGTATAAGGGCTTTATTGCCCTAATAGCAATAGGAAGGAACACTGTCAACATCATATGACAATCATGATCATTGAAATTGGTTAATGACAGGTATTTCATCGAGACTAGTCTCTTGATATTGGAGGAGAAACCTATAGGGACTTTCAAGCCCTTTAGGCTTAGACAAATTGCTCTCTTCTCATCATTTGACAAGTTGTAGCTAGCTGTAGGAAGGGAGTGTCTTCCATTCCCCAGGTCTTGTGGGTGAAGCTCTAGTCTACACTACAAACATACGAGGTCCTCTCTTGACTTCAGTCCATCCTTTGTCTTTGCCTTTATATCCATCAACAGCCCAATCACACTATCAAATACAATTTTTATGTGCATGCCATCGATGGAATGGCGCACAACCAAATCTGGCCAGTAAGGCAGGTATTTGAAAAAGACTGACACCTTCTTAAATGGAACGCCTTCAATTGGAGCCTTACCTCTCTTATTGATATTTCCATCCTTTGTCTTTTTACCATAGGCGACTTTGATGCTCTTCACCATGTTATACACGTAATGCCTGTCCTGCCTTTTTGGTGCATGCCCTGTCTCAACCGTAGTACCAATGGAGTATTTCACCATCCTCTTGCTTCGGTACCTATGTCCTTCCACTAAGAACCATCGGTGATGCATGTACACTACCTTTCGGGATCCCTCTAGGAACTGACCAGCAGTGAAAATCAAGCATTCCGTGCATCCTAAGAATCCTTTGATCTGTCCTGTAAGCGAAAACTATCCTGGGTAGTCAGTGATGGTAACAAAGATGATGGCTCTCAATGTGAAGGCACTCCTTGCAAGCTCATACCACATTTCCACTCCCTCCTTCCATAGTATCTCCATTTCTTGCATCAATGGTTTGAGAAAAACATCTATGTTGATGCCTGGTGCTTTCGGTCCAAAAAATATCATTGTCAACAACAAATACTTTCTCTTCATGAACAACCATGGAGGCAGGTTATAAATCGACAGGAGAACTAGCCACGTGCTATGTGTGCTGGTCCTATCACCAAATGGATTCATTCCATCAGTGCTCAAAGCGAACCTTACATTTCTAGGGTCTTCTCCACATTCTGGGTACTTTGCATCAAAGCCCTTCCACTGTTGTGCATCGGATGGGTGACGTAGCACACCATCACCTTTCTTGCGTCCATCCGAAGCCCACCATCGCATGAGCTCTGAGTCCCTGGGGTTTGAGAATAAATGTCTCAAGCGATCAATGAGCGATAGATACCACCTAACCAATGCAGGGATTTTTCTTTGGTTAGTATCATCTATCCCTAGGGTGTTGTTTTCTTCTTCAACATTCTTAGTAGCGTCTCCTTTCTTTCCACACATCTTTCTCTTTTTTCTAGACTTAGTACCCATGTCTTCCTCAATACAGTTGTCATTCCTTTTGTATCAACTTGCACCACACGTCGGACAAATCATTAGGTCTTTGAAGACCCCATGATAAAGGAACAATAGTTTGGACACGCATGTAATTGTTCCACACCCATTGTAAGTGGACTAATAAGCTTCTTTGCTTGATATGTGTTGGTGGGCACAAAGTTTGATTTAGGAAGCACAACAGCCCACAGAGTCAATAGGTCGTTGAAGCTGCTATCGGACCATCCATACTTAGCCTTCAAAATCAGTATGTCCAGCAAAAAATGAAGCAATGACCATATTTTCTCACAACCCTGTTCCTCCGGGTATAAGCGTTCTTTCCTTGCCTTCTTTACTCCCTCCAAGTTTTTTAGCCCTTTCAATAGTAATTCTTTTTCCATATTGAGTAGCATATCTTCTAGGAAGTCCTCTTCTTCTTCCTTGTTGTCTTCACCATCATCATCCTCTCCACAAATCCTTCTCCATCGTCACAACCATCATCTCCACCACCACCACCACCACCATCAAAGTCTTCTCTTATAACATCATCATGCATCGTGGAAGCCCTTGCCTTTGTACTTCTCTCACCATGATGATCCCAAATCTCGTAGTTCTCCATGAAACCCCTTCTTATCAAGTATGACCTTATTTTATTTGGATCCTGGCACACTATTCGGTTTCCACAGTCACAACAGGGGCAACATATAACCTTTGTCTGCTTGATCAAAGCATGTCTTTTAGTTGCTTCAATGAAACCATTCAATTCTTGTATGTAGCTGACTTCGTTTCTTCGTTTTTTGTACATCCATGACCAGTCCATATTTAGTACCCTATATAAATGTAAAGAAAAGAAAAGCTAGCATGCATGAGAAAAAATATCATGTCACTGAATAAAAAACCGTGCCCAAATTACTTGTAATAAATAAAAAATCAAATTAGAGCCCAAATTGCTCCCTCCTCTCTATATAGATCTCAGCGCAGAATCAAATATAATGTCTCTGTAAAATTTCAATAGGCTTTATGGCTGAAGAGACTCACCCCACAATCCCAACTTGTTTGAAGGTTGAAAGGCCAAAACCTCCCCCTCTCCTCTTGTCGTTTCTCTCCGGCCGCCAAGATCTAAGAACGAAAGGTGCTGCGCTCGGTCGCGAGGAAGAAGAAAGAGTTTGGAGTAAGTTTTTTCAAGGGCGGTTGACTAAGCAAACCGTCTCTCATAACCAATTTGCTGGTGCGGTTCTGTTAATTGAATCGCCTCTGGAAATCATGGATCTTCAGCGTCGGCTCACTAAGGACAACCGCCTCTAAAAATAGAGATTCAGAGGCGGTTCACTTAAAGGAACCGGCTCTAAGAATTCAGAGGCGGTTTTCTTAAGTGAACCGCCTCTAAAACGACTGCATTAGTGGCGGTTCATAAGCTGCAGTGCCCAACAATATGGTTAGATACGGTTTCCTATGTGGACCGCCTCTGATGAAAATGGGAGGCGTTGCTAAAATTGATTTCTGTACTAGTGTCTTAGACCCATGGGTTTATATTAGAATATCTTCATATACATGGTATGAACATAATAGAGTTGTATCTGTGACTATATATATTTGAAACAAACCAAAGTTTCCAACCAAAAAAATTGACGCATTTGCTTCTCTGTGGAAGTCCCTAGAAACCTCCTCTATCTCTCAACTGATTGCAAATACATGCAAGCAGTCTAGAATACATAATATGATTAGAAGAGTTGTATCTCTGACTATATGTATTTGGAACAAACCAAAGTTTCCAACCAAAAAAAATTGACGCATTTGCTTCTTTGTGGAAGTCGCTAGATACCTCAACTATCATAGGCAACCATCTCTCAACTGATTGCAAATCCATGCAAGCATTCTAGAGTACATAATATGATTATTACACTTCATTTGAGTACAAACTTTTTGTGCTAAATCAAAATAAAACACTAAGGATTTAAATATACCAACAAAGTTTGATGAAACTAGTAGTATCCCTAATCGTGGACATGCCAAACTACCAATCTCAATATCTATACACCACCAGATGTGTGTAGGCCGAGCTTTGTAAAAATATATAGTAAAAAGGGGATCTAGTGATAAAAGCAGTTTGACTATAGTTTATGCCTACAAAATGCAAGCAATGCAACAATAAATAATATATTATCTCCATCTCCAGAGCATCCAACATTCTCATTTTCAAGCTCCTCTTCACATCACAACTTACCACTAAAACTTCCACACAATACCCTCAAATCCATTTTTGGAGACAGACCTATTAAGAAGCCCGCATCCATAAATCCATTTTAAGAGATAGGAAATTTTGGACCGCCTTTTAAATAAAACACTCGCCTCCAAAAATCCTTGTTAGGAGATAGTTGAATTTTGTAACCGTCTCTATTAATGATTGGGCAGTGTCTCATGAAATCATTTATATATGTAGTAGTGAATGTACAACTATAGGAGTGGAAGTTGCCAAGCTCCTAGAAGTTAATTTATAAAATAAGTTTATGATCCAAACTATCTTGCAAACCTAATACTTGTATGTAGAAAGAATGGGCAATGGAGAATGTGTATTGATTATATTGGACTAATAAGGCACGTCCTAAAGGTCCTTACCCTTCGTTGCACATACGAGTCATAGATTCAATAAATGTGTGTGAAATCCTTAACTTCCTTGACACTTACTCTAGCAATCACTAGATCAGGGTGAAGGAGTTAGATCAACCAATGACTCCATTCATCTCTCCTCTCAACTCATTTTGCTACATCCCTATGCCTTTTGGTTCAAAGAATGTTGGCACTACCTATCAGAGGTGCATGTAGAAATGTCTTCATGACCAAATAGGTCAAAATCTAGAATCATACATGCATGACATCATAGTCAAATCAAAGAAGGTTGACCATCTAATTAGCGACATAAATCGTAACTCAGAGAAGTGTGTCTTCGAAGTCCCTTCCAATAAGTTGCTTGGTTACATTGTCTGTAAACGAGGTATAAAAGTTAACTTAGAAAATACTACAACAATCATGAAGATGGGCCTCATCAAAAAACTTGAAGGATGCCCAGAAGTTAATAGGATATGTATGACGGTGCTGAACCAATTTATATCTAGGATTGGCAAACGAGGTGCCCTAAACAAGCTACTGAAGAACTTCGACAAATTGTAGGTGGACTTAGGAGGTGCAAGAAGCCCTCAATCACCTTAAGAATTTCCTCACCACATCAACCATTTTTTCCCAATGCGTAAGGATCCATTGCTTCTCTAAATCATGACAGCCACGCTAGTGGTTGGTGAAGCATTGATAATTAAGCACCAATGCTGGCAACATTTAGAAGGTGAAAAAACTAATTTACTTTATTAGCAAAGTATTATCTAAGTCAAAAACTCGATACTCACAAATACAAAAATTGTTCTATACCATTCTTCTCAATAAGAGGAAGTTGCTACATTACTTCAAAGGGCATTTGATCTCATTGGTAACATCCTTCCCTTAGACTGAGGTCTTCAACAACAAGGATGCTACTAGTGGGATCACAAATTGGGAAATAGAACTCATGGTATATAGTATTATTACATAGGTCCCCTGTATGGCAATTAAGTTGCAAGTCCTAGCCGACTTTGTGGCTGAATTGACCGAAGCCCATACAATCCCCACACCCGTTGACCTCATATATTGGATGATGTATTTCAATGGGGTCTATATATATATAATGCTCAAAGATGTAGGGATGACATCGCGCTCATCTCCACCGAAGGGAGATTGCCTCAAATATGTTATACAATTACACTTTAAATCAACTAACAATGTTGCTGAGTAAGTACATGGCCTTCGCTTTGCCATATCACTATGGATATGATGACTCTAAATCTATGGAGACTCCAAGCCAGTGATTAACCATATGATGAGGGAATCTTTATGCAAAAATTCCTAGGATGGAAGCATACTGCCAAGAGATTTCTAAGCTCGAAGACAAGTTAGATGAACTTGAAATGCTTCACATCTTACAAAGGGATAATGACAATGTGAACACCTTCACTGCTACAGAAGAGGCCTTTGGACGATTGCCAAAATCGCCAATAGTCTCGACAATTTTGGTCCCCGAGATTAAAGGCACCTTTAGTCCCGGCCCGTAACAAGAGCCGGGACTAAATGGTCCTGCCCAACGGCTGCCTAACGGCTACCTGTCAGGGTTGTCGGGGCAGGGACCCTTTAGTCCTGGCTCGTGTTACGGTCCGGGACTAAAGGTGTCCCATTAGTCCTAGGGCAAACCACCAGCCGGGACTAAAGATTTAGCCCCGGTTTGTGGCTTGCCCCGGGACTAAGGGGACCCCTTTTAGTCCCTATTCTTTCTTCAGCCCGGGACTAAAAGCCCACGCTATAAATCACGGTCACTTCTTCCTGCCCGAGACCGAGCCCATTCAAATTTTAGTGAGTTGTTCTTGCTTGTTCTTGCTCTTGTCATTGCTAGTTCTTGCTTGTTGTTGCTTGTTCTTCATCTCCGGTGCCCATTGGTGATCATCTTTGATGCTGCCATCGTTTCCCTCAGTCTAGGGGTAACTAACTTTATCCTTCCTTGTCATTTTCATGTTGTTTTTGTCTTTGTGATATCGCCATCATTTTTTTGAGCTCAAATTTAATGGTTATAGTTTGAATCGACGCTGCCGACGCCCATTGGTGATCTTCTTCAACTTTGCCATCGACTCTTCATGTTTATAGGTAACTAGCTTCATCCTCCAATGTATAAAAAAAGTCTCAAATAATTAATTATTATATAATATCTTTACAACCCACTATCAAGTAGGCACAACAGTGAACCACTTTTTGACATGTCATTAAAATCCTTTTAATAATCACCTCACATGTCCTCAATTTCGGCGCCATTGGCATTGTTGATGTTCAGCTCTAGGAACAGCTTTCTGATGTTGTCATGCAGCGCCAGCATGAGAAACAATGAGCTCCTTTGTAGCGTCATCGTGATGGCCTCGAGGTAGGCGATAGAGGAGACCTCGTGGGCGTTCTCATCCATGACGTGCTCGTATAGACCCATATTCATGCCGCGGTAGCTGCAGCCGTCGACGATGCAACTCTCTTGTTTCAAATATATCATTGGTTTAAGGTTTGAAAAAGATTCATTGTTCGGGAACATCTAACTCAACGTAGGGCGCCACTAAAGATAATACAACTACAAGTAAGTTTATCCTTCTCGTCAATGTACGTGGTATATCTTATATCTTGTCTTTTTTATGAGATGAATTTTTACATCCTGCAGTGGATCTTGAGACAAGAACCGGGGAACAACTTATTTGGATACTATGTTTGCGAGTATATTATGGCAGTAACAAATAGAATTCCTGAAGAATACATCAGAGTATGTAACACATGTCTCTTTTCATTTTCTCTCGAACTACTATTGATAATCTTGATATAACTAATACCTTCTTTTAATTCAAATTGAAGACTGAATGGTTGAAGCAAAAACTCATGCAACATGAACAACTCCAAGCAATACAAGAGGCACTAGTAGGATTTCTTCGGGAACAAGTCATAAATCCAAGCGGCGAGTTCCATTATAATCCTAACGAGAAGATGATTCCAAACAATGATGATCATTTGTATGCTTTGTAGATCTTTGGATGATGAAGTACAACTTGTAATAGGTTTAGAGTATCAACTTTGGAGTACAACTTGTGCAGTAATAGATTTGGAGAACAACTTCTATATATTTATGTGTATATATTTATATATATATGTAGTTATATAATTCAATTATATATGTATAAAATAAGCTTATTCAATTATATATATAGATATAGGGAAATTACTTCGTACTCCTAGGAGTAGTTACTCCCATGTCTACATCTCTAGATTTAGGTTCTATATGACCGAACGAAATGTATGTAGATGCAGTATATGATCATACTTGACCATCTAAGGTGATATGTATGTTAAGTATGTATGCATACATGAGTATGTGGTTATACTTATTATATATACTATAGTAGTGGCATTTTAGTAATACATTAAAAAATATGGATTCCTTCAAAAAAAAATTTGTGTGTTATGATCTAGAATATCTTAATATGAACATACTCAAATCGATAAACAAGTATGAATACATACGTAATGTGGTTTATTGAAGATGGGACTAACTACTCCTGGGAGTACAGAAAATGC
>Ga0182004_10001712_pt1 | contig 16434 bp, 12 predicted proteins | sample Sormic07211540_1_FD_120479 | JGI IMG/M metagenome (GOLD analysis project Ga0182004, IMG submission 120479) | Endophyte microbial communities from Sorghum bicolor roots, Mead, Nebraska, USA - 072115-40_1 MetaG | ecosystem: Host-associated > Plants > Roots > Unclassified | place: USA: Nebraska...
ATACTTGTTGAGTACGATATGTGCTCACTCTTGCTATTTCCCACCACTCCAGTTTACTAGTAAGAGTTGATCAGAAGAGCGATGGAATCATGAAGGATGTTCTCAGAATACAAGAAGTGCTAGACATATGTTACCTCCAGTCAGCCGTCCCTGTGAAGATTGAGCCTGAAGATTAGTTATTGTGTTACGATTATCTGATGTAAGTGTTAATTATAAGTATGTTTACGCTATATAACATTGTTTTTGATATTATTGCTTCTGTTGTTGTATGTGTGGACTTCCTGGGCACATATATGGCTAGCCTGGTTTTGTTCTTTAAAACTGGGTGTGACAAGTACCAAGAGAGAGAGCCCCAATTCGGCCAAACACTATTTATAAGTCCCCCAAATAAATAGAGTCGTTGGCTCTCTGTTCTCAAAGAAATCGAGGGCGTCAGACATGTCGACGCTAGGGCGTCGAACGCAAACCAGCGTCCGATGCTGCTCCAACAATAGCTCATGATGCTACCATGTGTCCTTAGTTAAATATGAGCCATTGATCTCCAACAGTCACTTTAAATGTTAAAGCTCTCATACAGAAGGCATCGGACGCACCAGGTGCTATGCACTGGATGCTACTCATAGAGGTCCAGAAACTCTCAGAGATGCATCAGAAACGTCTAACAGTAGACCATCAGATGTAGCCAGTGTTCAACATGCACAACACTTGATACCCTTGCTCGTGCCCCTGCTGACATCACTTAGCACTAGACGCTCAATAGTGATTAGCCAACGTCCGATGCAAAGCCCTCAGACGTAGTGACACACTGCACAGAAAAGCATCACTCAACCAACACACACCGGATGTTGGGCCAGCGTCCGATGCTTTTGTAGCTAGTGTCCGGTGCCACTGACTTCCCTGAAACTTTCCTCTGGTGCAATAGGAAAGGTGCATTTTATTTTCTCAAAAGCACAATAGAAAAAGTGCATTTGACCGAACTCTTCTCCACCTCTTCTACCCTTGCTCAAAAGTGCTAACCACCATGTACCACCTTGTACATGTGTGTTAGCATATTTTCAAGGGTTAAGTTAGCACACTAGGTTCTAAATGCATGCACATGATTAATAACACATAGTGGCACTCGATAGACCATTTAGCCAAATAATTCCCCTCTTTATAGTACGACTATCTATCCTAAATGTGATCACACCTTCTATGGTGTTGATCACCAAAACCAAAATCCTATTTATACCTTTGCCTTGATCTCCATAGGATTTTATTTTTCTCTTTCTTCTTTTCCAGGTTGAGCACTTGATCACCTTTTGGTCATCACCACCATCACCATGATCATCTCTTGCTCCATCACTTGACATGTACCAACCTTATCTAATCTACACACACTTAGCATAGAGGTAAGTACATTAGGTTTCATCAATTATCCAAAACTAAACTAGGGCTTTCAAGTGGTATAATCGAGGATAGACAATAAGTTTCTTTTCGCTGCTTTGATCGGCTAGCCATAGCGATTAGAATTTAGAAACAACTATTCACCACCACTATGCATCTAGTAGTCATCCATCTCGACCCTATAACAACGGGAGAAGGGAAAGGAAGGAAGAGGTGGTGCAATGATGAAGGTCAAGAATGGTGATAGAGGAGCACTTAAAGGGTTTGTCTTATAGGGCTAAGGCTAGGGTTCACAGGGGCTTCATGGGCTATTGTTGTATGTGCCTATCAATAGGATGGCTAGTGCACATGTCGCCATCAGAGTGGCTAGGCTAGGGTTGGTGGCCAGGATCCTTTGAGAAGGTCTGAGACTGGGCACAAGTCATGATACCAAGCACACATGAGTATGCTGCAACTCCTATTGCTCTTAGGCATGGGCCTTGAGTGGTGGCATTCGAGACACATTAAGGGGAAAAGCAGAAATGATTGGCGCTTGGTTAGCTCACAATAAAGGAGAGGGTAGACAAAAATCAATAGGGATGACATCCTTGGCCATTCTTAAGCATCTGATGGGCAGGTCTAGCTAGCTGATGACATCATCACCTGCTCATTCCTGTGGCATTGTGAGGTGGAATCAGGGCACTGTGGCTTGCATGCTAGACGCAATGAGGGAAAAGATGATAAAGGTACGGTCAGGAAGGGAATGAGGGTTGACTGTCAGCCAAACTAGGAGGAAAAGGAAGAAGAGGACTGGTGAGTAGGATGGTTGTGGGCCAAAATCACCTTGTTGGTTGACCCAAGAATATGAAGTCCCTTCGCTTTTATATGAAGCCCAAACCCAAATAGGGCTTGACTTTGTCAAGACTAAAAACATTTTGTTTTGAAGCATGAACTTGTCAGGGCTTGACTTTGTCAAAAAACATAATGAGGGGGTTTTAATTCCACAAGTTTTCAAGTCAACATTTTGGAATGTTGACTTAGGTTTGACCATAACAGCCATGTTTCCATCCCCGTTTTCAAAACGGGAATGGGAACAAGAACTTGGAGTATCTTTTATAATATGGGAACGAGAACATTCGCGTTTTCGAAACATAGACGTTCATGAGAATGGGAATGTGGGTCATGTTTCCATTCCTAGGCTGCTAAGAGTTTGACATGATATTGCATGCAACATTCAATCGTACAAACAAATTAAAAAAGCTTGGAATTTTTACATCACAACATATTACAAAAATCTGGGATGTTACAAAAGTATCTGAGCTCAGCATCATCTTATAATGTTTTACACACTGATGAAGCATCTAGTGTCCTGGAGTTTACAACCAAAAATAATTTGGAGAGCCTCTTCACACTGATTGCAGAATTGAGCATAAGGTTAAATTATGAGCCTATATAGTACATGGATTCTTGTAGTTTCAAATTTGAGGCCTACATTATGACATCACCTTTATTTAACTTATGAATGATAATGAAACACACATTGTTATGAACACCTCAGCGCATTGACATGGAGAAAAATGGCTTGAATGTCAAAATCAGTCCAATTATTGCCACCATGTTTATAATGAGGAATAGGATCTGATCACCTGCATTTCGCACAATTGAAACAAGAATGAACACTAAGTAATTTGTGATGTTTTAGTTGCTTTCCAGTGCCATCCTATAGGTAAGGTATAGCCAATTAGCCATCGTAAGTAGACATATGCCATTTATATACCTGGTAAGAACAATCCAGTTGTGTGCTTCTGAGCCCACGAAAACCTGCAAAAAAAAGAAAGAAAATAATATCATCACTAGGACAAGGAAAACAATATTTTTATCTAGACATGAAAGAAGGTATATTTTCTTTGGAAATCTAGAATTTGAGTAGGGGCCCTTTGTGTACTGAGAATGTGCCTCCACTCCTTGTGTACTGGGTCTGCCCCTGAATGTACTACTTACAAAATCCCTGCTGCTGCTGGAGCTACACCTTTGAACAATGACATTAGAGTCACAGAGATGCCATTTGCAACACCCCTTTGTTCTTGTGTCTGCGCATGTTTTATATGGAAAGTTAGAATCTAGAAAAAAATGATAGAGCAAATATACTAAAACAAATGAACCTATCAGCCATGACTGACACTTACCACTGCATTGTTTTGCAGAATGTTGCATGCAGTAGTAATTGTAGCCTGTTTATTCAAATATAGATCAGATTTTCTTTTTCAAAATAAAAAAAATCCTAGTGAAGTGGTTGAGGTTATTTCTCTGAAGAGATCTTCATATGCATGAGAGCTAACTCACAGAGAATATGTTCTTCAACAGTGAAGCTATGTTGATTAATGTTTTCAGCTCCATCCCATCTAAGTTGGCCATGAAGGGATATGTTGTGAGAAGAAGTACAGACAAGACCTACAACACCAATTTGATCATGGTACTTAAAAAGATAAAATGAAATTAAGAGAGCATCTCAACACTATAGAGATTTGATTCAATACACCTCATTTAGAATTTTAGGCACACCCCATTAGTTTTCATACAAACAAATCAATCACTATTGTCCTCCACCTAAAATTCAAATCTATATTTAACCATAATTTTTTATTTACTTTACTAGGCCAATGCATATTTCTTTCCCCACTTAACCCTAAACTAATTTATTTCATATTATCTTTTCACAATTGGTGTTGAAAAAAATTTCACAAAGATAGATCTCACATACCGCAGCAGGACGTAATGGCCTGATTGGTCCAAAAGACTTGGCAATAAAAGGATAAAGAACAAGTTGGTATACCAGAACACCCAAACCTACAAAGATCAAATGAAATTGTTGTAAGGTAAACAATTTGATGCCAATGCTACTGGAAGTGGGAAAAGATGTTTGCTATTTATGTGATTCTTTAATTTATTTTCAGGTTATGTTTTCCTCCTTTTTGCATGGGTTTTTGTTTCTTATGTGAAATAATTATTTGCATAAAACTTGGAAAATATTACATACCTGAGACGGCTAGCACATTGCGGAAAAATATCACATACCTGAGACAGCTAGCACAATGCCAACATCCTGGGACGTCAAACTCAGGCCTCGAAATTTTTTGCTACTCACTGCCCAGAGTGAAAATGTCTGTAGATGAAATTAGAGAACATTAGGATGCATCATCTTTAGGATAGCAACAATTTAAATGGACAATCATATTATTAGCATCCTCTCATATTGAATTGTCAATGAAGAAGGTACTCTCATGATTACTTAATGAAAATTTAGAAAAGTGAAACAGAGGAGAGATCACCTCAAGATAGGCTGTGTCATGGAGACAAAAGATACAATAGATAATTACTGCTGACATCAATTGCCAATTCTTTAGTAGGTTCTTTGTAGATGTGTCGCTAGATTCTTTAACTTTTCCACCTTCTAAGTTGGAGTCACCAACTTCTGCCTCCAATTCGTCAATAGCTTTGACCTTTTGATCATTATGAAAGTGCAGTGTTTCCTGAAAAAATGAGATAAATGCTAAGGAACTTTTGTACTAACATAGGCATATCAATGTTGTCTGTATTTAATTTATTTTGAAGGGATGTAGCAAGTTGGTTTAAAGGGAAGCAATCACTAGGAGATGATGTGGCATACCGGAAGCCAAATGCATGCAATACATGATCCTGTTGCTAGTATCGATATGACAAAGCATGGGAGGAAATATGGAAACCTAAAAGTATAGACACAAATTCCAAATGTTTATATATTCCCAAAACAATAAAAAAATTAATATAGTAGAAATAGTATATGTAGTAACTTACCTCCCAAATATGGACTCTTTGGGAAAAATATTTGGGTACTTTTCTGCAGGCTAGTACAGGATAGGATAAATAATGTCAGTCATGTATGTTTGCATTGGTTGCTTTAATTTATTGGACTATTTCAAGTGCAATTGTCCTCACTTGTGCAAGAAACCCTCCAATGGCTGGGCCAATAACAAGAGCTATTGCACGGGATGACGTAACCTAGGATATCATGTTAGATTAAGTTAGCTAGAAATAAATATTAACATTACAGTGATGATTTCTTGAATAGCTCAAAGATTTGAAATGAAAAATATATTAAGGATCATTCTTACGAGAGAGATTCCTAGAGCTTGGTGCTCTTTCCTACAAACTTCTGTAGCATAGGCCTAGAAAATACATATGCATCCATGAGCATCTAATGGCTATTGTGATTCATTAATCGGGGATAGCAGTCAAGACAGTATGTTACCTTGATTGGTCCCAGTATACCACAGAGCAACCCAAGTAACCCCCTAGTTACAATTGCCATCCAATAACTAGTGCTAAGGCCAAAGAGTGTGTTGAACACAATCCTGAAAAATGAAAGCCAGGTTTGAATCAACAGAATTACTAATTAATGATTAGGGTCTACGATGTGGCTAAATGTTCCCTACACTGAGAGGATGCTGATTACAATGCAAGGCTTCCTTCCGTACTTGTCAGCAAATATCCCCCATGGCACAGAACTGAAAGTTCTGGCGACAAAATATGTTGCCCCTAGGAGCGAAAATCATAGTCTGTAAGATGGTAAATAATGACAACTATCATGGAATTGTGACAGTAACTGTGGCCTACTCAATTCTTTCATAAAAATGCACATGTGAACTGACTGATATTAATTAATAAGAGTAAATAAAAGTATATAAAAATTACGTAGATGTGAAATCTCAACCAATAGAGGAGGCATTGCTCACCAACAAATCCAGCATAGAACCCGATATCTTGCTCTTGCTTTGCAATTTTCAAATCCCTGATCTGTTGTACCAAAACAATACTAAAAAAATTGTCAAATGTTGTATTTCAGAATTCAGTAAGTTGCAGCATTTTGTATGGCAATGCCTGTGAAGGTAAAGGATTAGATTAGCCATACCATGAAGTATAGATAAGGGAACAATGACTGGATCGGCAGAGCTGTCAATGAATAAAAGATTGGGGTTAATACAATAGATGGAACTAAAATAGAAATAAACTGTGCATCAAATTTATAAATAGCAAAAGTTTTTTTTAAATAAAATCACTATGAATCAAGCTTTGACAATAATAGTGCTATGGCCTCTATATTCTACAGAAGTACAGCTAGGATAATCTCCGAGTAGTTTGACAAGGTGATCAGATCAACGCTCATCTGTGGTAGACAATTGAGAAACAATAATTGTCGATCTTCCGAAAAGAAACAATAATTGTCACTCGATCAACAATTTAGCGGCAGCAGTGGCATAACAAACAGAGTCGTTTCTTAGAGTGAGTGAGGCAGAGCAAGCAGAAGCTTTCATGTGAGCGTGTGGCAAAGCACCGCCCACGTCCCAGAGCTCTTTAAAAAAGTGTTATGACTAGGAATAAATACCCTTTAAAATCGAGAGCTAATCTGAGCTGATAAAACCCTAGCCACATCACCAATGTAAGACAAGGAGGCACGGTTGGTCAGAGCAACCTCAAGAGACTCTCTAAATCTTCCTAAATGCTAAGGATAGATATTTTGATGAAAATTACCCTCCAACATCTGTCTAAATAGTTATACAAATATAGTCATCTTCTATTTCGGATTTTTCGTTAGCCAAAAATAGAAGACCAGAATGAGTGTACATGAGAGACAAAAAAGTTGTTAGAGAGTGAAGAAATATAAAAAACGATTTTTATAAAAATGGTTCTCTAAATAATGATTTAAAAGGTGAGATTTACACTCTTGGAGATACTTTTACTGTAGTGGCAATGGAGCCGGTGAAGCTGCGAATCATGGCTCCACCGGCTTCTCTTCTTCTCGGTTCTTTTTTTTTTTGTTGACGTGAAAACCAAATCGGCTCCACGCTACACTGTTAAATAGTGCCGCTATAATATTTTTTTTAAGGAGTTGCCTGAGAGCCTGACAAACAAGGGTAAACTTGGACATCTATATATCTATATTGGTGATCGATCGGAGACTTAATTGCAGTTTAAACAAGCCAAACAATAGGATCTTTCTTTTGAAATATAAAATTAATTAAATAGGTTCTAGATGTAAATTAAAGCCTTTCTTTTACCGACTGACTTTGGGGTTACGGAGTGCGACCGGAGCTGCTTCCATGCGCCCAAATAGGCTTTTTTTTTTTTACAAAAAGGACATGCGTGGTAGTAGTACAAAGTAAACAACAGCGTGCCTAAGGCTTAATCTGAGCGCGCGATCTGTAGTTTGACAACTCGACTCCGTAGTAAAAAGTACTCAAACATGCTATGCTTAGGTTAATGGTCTCTTCTCGTTTTTCAACACAGCAAGAGGAGCCTGTTCACTTGAAAAAGTACTCAATAAATCAGCATATATCTCTCACACAATAAATCAGCAAACGTGATTTTTCATCATTTCTCTCGCACATTATATTTTTCATCAGTGTGGGGGTGTTTTCGCTTTGCTAGTTATGTCTTGTAAACTGGTAACCTCAGGCCACTAACTTATATTATGCTTTCAACACAAGCAGGATGAAAAGCCTTTGGTCTAAATAAACTTGATTAAATTTTAATTTTTTAAACTCATTCTAAATCTAAAAATATATCATTTTGAAACGAAGACAGTAGCTTTGAATAGATAAGAAAAAGGCTAGCTTCCAAGAGTTACTAGCACGCTGGTCAATTTCCTCTCGTGTTGGCCACTTGACCGTCTGTGTCACACATATTCCGAGTCATCTGCAGTCTGTAACTAACAACAAAAATACTCTTATATACTTTCTCCATTCTAAATTAAATTATAAGATATTTTGATATGTTCTAGAACTAAGAGGAGTACCTCGATAGTCAAGTTAGCATAGGTTATATATACATACACGCTTATTCACTAATTATTATTATTATATGTAGAAAAATCAAAACATCTTGTAATTGAAAGTGGATAAAGTAATAATTTAGCGTGAAATTGAAGACATATAGCAAGCGGCATGCACCCCGCCACGTGTAAGGAACAATTCCTATCTAGAATGACTCCCAGGAATGGTTCACTAATTTGTATAATAACTTTGATCAAGCTGAAATGATTCCAGACGTATTCGGGGCCTATTACTGTGTAACTAAACGAAGCCTAAGTGTGAGCATACACATAATCATATACTACTACCGCTTCCTAAGAAGAACCACAAGAAATTAAAATGAATCTATTTTAGTTTTCCTCGTTTTATTGGAACAGAAAGGGAGTCGGAGACGATCGAGACTCACTGGAAGTAAGGCAGACGATCCAAATATAGAAGAAGTTGAGGTAGGGGACGCCGGCGTTGGTCTTATTGGCCTCGTCCAGCCGGCAACCGGGGCACCCCTCGTGCCTCCTCTTCGACCCCAGCAGCGGCGCCGCCGCTGAACCGTCGTCGTCCTCTCCGCCGGCCATTTTTCCTCCCTCCTGCTGTATGCAACTACTAATAAATTACCCCACCACGCAGACGCAGCCAGCTAGTTGTTCGCTATATACATGCTGCTCCAGGAGAGCTCGACTGCGGGCGAACGGTAGAGCAAGGCGGCGGCCCTCTCGTTTTATAGGCCGACGACGCGGAGCCGCCGGTGTACCAGCTCGTACGGCGTGCAACGCCGGCTACGCCACAGCCACACACATCACCGGGCCTCCGTCGGCACGTGCCTTTTTACTGTATTTAGTTATTTCGTTGTGTCTGTTTTCTTTTTTTGTGAGAGGTTGTGAGAGGAGCCCATTATTTTATTCTATTCCAATTTCGATGTGCAATCTCACCAAAGGAAGACAACCACGTTGCGTTGCTGTATTTTCCTTCATCTTCAACAGACCCGTGAAGATCCACCATGAAGAAAACGAATTCATTCTGCCACCTCGTTATCACCGGGAAGCTAGAGGAGGACGAGATAAATTCCAGTACTAACGGACATCTACTGGAAAACTTATTAAAATGATAGATCTCTGCTCCTCTAGCCTAGCGACATGCGGCAAAAAAGAGGAGTACCAACGGTGGTGAAGGGGCAGCATCTCTTGCTAGGACGAGGTGAGTGTGAGTCATGAGTCGATCTGTTTGGTCACCGCTATTATTATTATACATGTCCAAAAGAATAAAACAGTTTTCAACGTACGAGGATGCTCACACGGCTCACGTGCATATCACCTATTAAGAACAATAGAGAGAAAGAGAGAGTAATAAAACATTAGATTTTAGAATTAACACAAGGTCACCTCACGTGACTCAACCGGGATTGAAGAGGGTTCCCAACCGGGACAACTGTCCCGTCCTGCACTAGTGGAACCTATGCTCCCTCACCCATCATTCCAAGATAATTTGCGTACAATTAAACTGACCACGATTTACAGTTTCCCATTATATTACTGAAATAGGTCTTTTGTGTAAGATATTGAAACTTGTTGACACTAAGGCTACCAGACCCTTGATGTCTCTTGGAATACCCCAAGGGACAAAAACCTTCCTACACTGACGCTGTCATATATGTCACAAATCATGCAATAAATAGATCTCTTTCGGTCCACATATAGATTCATTTTAAATTAAAATCTGAACCCTGGATCCATACAAATCCTAATTCCCCTGCTTCAGGAAGAATAATTTTACCTGCATAAGTATTGAGGTGATCTTGCGCCACAACCAAATAGAGGCCTATTTGTTTCCGATTATAATTGGATACCGGATCAAAATGAGCAAGAATCTCACCCAAACGCACAGATTGTTCCTTGATTGTTTGGATCGCAACGATGAAAAGAATCGGCATTTCAGTACACCCTCGCGTTCTCTGTACCGCAAGCCGAACCTCGCGTTTCTCGCACCGTAGGGATTTTTCCTTCTCTTGCCCCTCCTATGCGCTCTTCGACGCGCTCATCCTCTTAGGGCTCGCTCAGCTGGCCCTCCTCTATGCTCGCTCGCCCGACCCAGCCATCCCCACCCGCCACTCCTCTCAATTCACATGGCCGTACTCCACATAGCCACATCCGTCAACATCTGGGAAAGGCATGGCTGCATCCGTCAAAATCTAGGAAGGGCATGGCTGCATCCGTCAAAATCTGGGAAGGACACGGCTGCATCCGTTAAAATCTAGAAATGGCACGGCTGTATCCGTCAGATCGGTGGTGGATACGATGCTACTACAGTGGAGCTACCGAGCCGGGGCCAACGACCACTTGCCCACCCATCCTTTCCACGGTGGCGGTGGTGGGCCGGTGGGGGCTGGACGGGGGGTTGTTAGTAGCAGAGCCAAGGCTAGTTGGTATGAGGCAGCTCCCTGACCACGCTCGCTCGTCCTCTGTGCGGTGGCGGTGGCGGGAATTGGTGTATGTAGGATAACAGCTACGCAGAGGCTAGGCGCCACGGGAGGCGGTGCAGGGACCAGCGCCCGCTTGTCCTCTCCACGACGTTGGTGGTGGGCTGGTGGAGGAGAAGAATCAATTTTGTTGACACGTTGGTTTGATGAAGATGGGCATGAAGGTCTTTTAGAGTCAGGATTGCTATGAGAATCAAGATTGCAAAACACCCTGAATTTTTTCATACTTAGACCTTGTTTGGATGTTGTCGGATTCGTATCAATCCACATGTGTTGGGGTGGATTGGAGTGGAACTTGAACTAAATTCCACCCCAATCCACTCCAACACATATGGATTGAGGTGAATCCGACAACATCCAAACAAGGCCTTACATTTTTTACCACAACTTAATTATTGCTTATTGGATAGAACACAATATAACCGGTTTTCCTATAAGCGGTTCCAAACAGGGCGTAGGTTAGTTGCTCAACTTCCTAGTCCTAGCTCAGCGACGGGCAAACAAACCAAAACAGTCAAACACGTCTGAAGTTGCCGCGCTTATCCATCTTCTCCGAACTAGTTAGGGTCGCGTTAGAGCATCTCCAAGAGAAAGCTAATAATACCCCCAAAACTGAAATTTGCGTGCTTATGAGAAAAAACCACGGTCCAAGAGCTCCCCAAACCTTCCCCCAAAATTTGCTCGCTCTGAAAAAATTCACCCCACGCCCCTCATATGTCAGAAGCAACGGCGCGGCCCCAAAGCTCTCCCGCGCTTCCCTTCCCGCGCTCGTGCCCCGTTCTGGTAGTTTCCGCCCTCTCTTCTCGTCTATATTCTGCTGCAGTTTTGACGCCCTCCATCCTAGCATCGGCATACAGAGCTGCTGTGTGTCCTGCAATTTGGCCGGAAGCACCTCCAGATGCGGCCGCCACGACCTACTATCGCCGCCCCGGGGCATGGTGCGCGTGGCAGCATACAAAAGCGGATTGTGGCTCCATCGGCCGGTGGTCTCCCTCTCTGACTGCTTGCTTGGTCTCATAGACTTGGAGTCACGGACTACGGTACTAGCAGGATGGAATGAGCGGCTGGAAATTGTCAAAGTCCTAGAGCTACGGACAGAATGATGGCTGGCCAGATGAACAGGTCACACGGACGGATCCAACTAATTCTGTTTGTACGCTTATCCTCATCCAACTAACTGATGATGTGGCAATTCAAAATATTTTGGGTGCAAAATATTAGGGAGCTGCTGTGGAGGAAACTAGTTTTTGGGAAACAATTATTTGAGAGAGCTCCCAATACAGAGTTTTTGGGGTTATATTTTTGGGGAACTCTTGAAGTTGTTGGTACGTGTTGGGGTTCTCTAGAGCAATGATCGTCGATACCACAAGCACCAGTCGCTGTAGATATTGAAGGATCGGACAAGGAAACCGACGGTTGGTTGCCTACGTGGTCCGGCCGGCAGGTTGCAGGTACAGTACGGTGCCAGCTCGGCGTACGCACAGGCATACAGATAGACGGAGCAATAACACCCTAGCCCTATATTCCAATGTCACCGTCACCGTCGACGACCACGGCGCGCCCGCACTGTCGCTATGCTGCCACGGACACTGCAGCTAGGGCGTCTCCGATGGTTTTTAAATAGCTAATCTAGAAAAAATTCAATTAGTTATCAATGATAATTTATAAATACTGACTAACTAGATAATATATATAATAAGAATAAATAAACACTACATTAGAGAATTACGTGAGAGAGGTATTTTTCGAAGATCGTGCTAGATTAGCTATTTATTACAAGTCGCTAACTATTTAGAAGTCGCTAGCTATTTATCTCTCTCTTTGATTGTCAATAAAAATGCTATTTTTTATTATTTTTATACCTCATTTAGCTACGCTATTTGCAAATTGTTATTAAAAATATCATTATAGCTAATAGAATTTTTTTAGACTAGCTATTTAACTACTATTGGCTATGGCCTTAGCTGATGCTGATCGAAGGGCTCCAATTAATCACTCACGCACTACATGACCTATTAGCATTTTTTATTACTATTACGCCGTGGATGACCATTGATTAACTGGTGACATTTTGTTTAATTAATTTCTCCATCGACCGTAGTGCTTTCCACTGCACTGGTACTTGCTTTTCTGTGTGTGGAATACTGGCACTGCTCTGACAGTAGCATGAGCCAGCGAGACAGCGTGAATTTCTCCACTTAGGGACTTGTTTAGTCCAAAACAAATTTATAAAAAAAATTTAGATTTCTCGTCACATCGAATATTACAACACATGTATAGAACATTAAATATAGATAAAAAATAATTAATTGCACAATTTGTCTGTAATTTGCAAGATAAATCTTTTGAGCCTAGTTCGTCCATGATTGGACAATATATATTTGTCAAATACAAACAAAAGTATTACAATGTCCATTTTGTAAAATAAATTTACAACTAAACACGGTCTAGGTATCACTCCCATCACCTCTCCATTTGTACTGCATGTTGGGAGCGGAAAACCTCACTCCACATATCTCCGCTTGCCCGTTCACTTGAGCTTATTATCTGCCGAATCTGTCATCCATTCAACGAACTTAGCTTCATCACGCCTCTCTCTACTTCTATCACCTTTCTCGTGTCATGTCTCTCTTCGGGAACCCTCTATATTCCCTATCTTGGGCTCACCCTCCTTGATAGTGATCTTCGCACCTCCACCGCCGCTGTCATATCCTTCTCCACCACGCTGCTCCTCTCCGCTTCGCCGTGGTGGCACAAACAACGAAAGTGCAGGAGAGCCCTCATCAAAATCTGTCGTGGTGCTGATAGAGAAGCCCCACTAAACACCATAGATTCAGGCTACAAAGTGACAAGAGTGACTAATAGCTCTACCAAATTGAATTTTTGTTGTTTCTGAGTTTTTTTTTCCTCATGGATTACCTACTATAAGAAGCGTTGGCAAACAGTTCTAGTCCTCTTGATGATACTATATTCTTCTATGGACTTGCCATATATAAAAGGGTTTGCTTGATTCAGCTGTGAGCTATGAAAAAACTATTGTGAGATGTGAGTTGTGAAAAAGCTATTGTGAGCTATGTACTATGAAAGAACTGTAAATTATCTGGTTGAAACAACTATTAAACATATCAGCTCTCTATCTCTTTTCAAACAGCTGTGAAATAATATCTCTCTACTTCCATCCAATTTGAAAAGTCAAAAGCCAAAAAAAATGCTACGAAAATTGTCTCACAAAGTAGCTACTTGTGGAGAAACAATTTCTGTTTCCACCTGTTTGGTTAGCTTTATACTTTGTGACAACATAAGCACTTTTCAGCTGGACTTGATGCAGTTTTGAATCTCATCCGTACAAATCAAACATAAGGCAACGCAGAACACATACAGTTTAACAACTTTTGGAGATCGGACCGGTGATATTTTGGGGAGGATGAAGCCAGAAGTCGGAACGTCAAAGCATTGCCGACGACGGAGCTATCAATACTGTAGTATAACACATACATACAGTACACCCAGGTGTACGTTCCTTATTTAATTTCGTGGTGATAGCCTGCCGAGGAAGCTTCTTGTAGGTGCCATGCGTGATTTGAGCACTTATCGTGGTTGTCTTATTATACCACGGAGTATACTGTTAATTACGACAGCCAACGTCGTTGTAATCAGCCCCCGGGCAGGCATGATGATGATCACGACATGGCGCTAGCTCATCCATCAGGTCTATGTCCAATCGATACCAACAACGACATTGCAGAATGTGTAAGAAAAAAAAGTAAGCCAATGTAGTTCTTCTATCCCAAAATAAATACGCATCTTGTGTTTTTAGAATATCCTAAATTTAACTATATGTAAAAAATAATATTAACATTTGTATCTTTAAATATGTTTACTTTGAAAATATATGATGCGGTTCATCTAATGATGTTTGTTTAGAATTATAAACACATCAAACATTCTTAAGTCTAACTAGATTTAAAAATAATATTAACATTTATATCTTTATATATGTTTACTTTGTAAATATATGATGTGATTCATCTAATGATGTTTGTTTGGAATTATAAACACTAATGGCTGAAAAGCCTGCCCTTAAAAGCATGTTCACTTGGCTGAAAAGTCATAGTTAAAAGTACTGTTCGCTGATTTGTTAGAAGAAAAAATATTACTTAATGCCTAGCAAATTCGGCAGATAAACTCAAGTGAAAAGGCTAAATTTGTTGACTTTGCTTAGTATGAGAAATATATTTATTTTGAGACAGAGAGAGTATATACTATTGCTTGACGTAATCACAAATCAAGACTTATTTGGTGTCCATATATTTATCTCCATCCATATAAATTCATATGAATTGAGATAGATACATACGGTGTACCCTAACAACAAGACAGAGCCTTGGGGCAGCATTCAACCAGTTCACTTAAGTTTATTAGTCGAATTTATTAATCATTCAATAATGTTTTTTCTTATAACAAATCAGTAAATAGTACTTTCTATCCTAATTTATCGAAAGGCGGCCGCTTCGGATCAGATGCATTCCTTGGTCCATCGTGTACGGTGATTCTTGTTGGCTGACGGCCTGCCGGGGGAGGAGATCGATGGACGGAGATGGAGTGCAGGTTTTGTGGAGCACGTGCCTGTACTCCTGTAGACCTGCGCGCCTACGTAGATGCATGTATCTAGGAACGGTAATTCTTGGGCTACCACGTCCGGCCGAGCGACGCATCTGGACGGCTCCTCGGTGGGCTTGCGGTCTCCCCTGGTGGGCTTTGGAACGGGCGGCCCAATACATTCTGACGTAGTTGGAGGCGGAGGCACGCGCAACGGAACGGCATGGCTTCCTAGATCCGTTTTCCCCACTCGGCCAGTTTCCAAATCCGGCTCCCTCCAGACCGGGTGTTTCGCTCGCAGCGGCGGCCGAAGCAACGGCAACCGCGCCGCCCGTTCTCGGCAACCACCTGCGCCATCCGGCCGCTGCGAGGGGCTCGGCTCTCCTCTTCCAACCGCGGTCGCGGCCGCGCTCTCCTCGCAGCATCCTCTTCGGCCTGGGTCGCGGCCGCGTTTCCTCGGAGCGACGGCGGAAGGAACTAGCGCGGCGTGCCGTGCCGTGCGTCCACAGCGCCATCCGCCATCTGCGCTGGGGCCCGGCTCAACCTTGCCTACCTCCACAGCGCCGTCCGCCCTCCAGCGCGACGCAAGCGCGGCGTCCTTCTCCACCATTCGGGTGCCTCCATTTCCCCGTCGCCGTACGCCCCCATCGGTGACCTCTAGGTGCCGGTCCACTCCGATCCGCTCAGCGTCGACCATCGCATCCTCGCCACCGTGAGGAATCGTATTCGCGCGGCCCGGGCTTCACAAGGATTGCGACGGTTACTCATCTCCCCCAACCCTAGCAGCGCAGGTATCACTCAGTGCTCGTTCTAATCACTGGCTGAAAGTAGATGTAGGCGAAAGTGTGCCATGGCTACCCTTGCTGCGGGAGAAATTGGGGAGAAATTAGAGCTACTACTCACGGTTGACTGCGTGTATGCATGTCTCATATTGTTGCACTTGTTTCTGAGTTAGCTATATTGACTCCTAGGTATGCATGTCATGTACCAATTATACCAATTATTACCCGAATTATTATAGATTTTTGTTTTTTGTTTTTGTTGAGACCTTCACATATTTGATTGACTTTTGTATTAGTTATGAGATATTTTTCATGTAGTTAAATTGTGCTGACATTACATAGCGCTTGAATTAGTTGTTGTTCATGATTA
>Ga0182004_10001713_pt1 | contig 16432 bp, 3 predicted proteins | sample Sormic07211540_1_FD_120479 | JGI IMG/M metagenome (GOLD analysis project Ga0182004, IMG submission 120479) | Endophyte microbial communities from Sorghum bicolor roots, Mead, Nebraska, USA - 072115-40_1 MetaG | ecosystem: Host-associated > Plants > Roots > Unclassified | place: USA: Nebraska...
ATGCAACCCGTATGACAGGGACTAATATTTATATATATACTCAAACCTGTGTACAAGATAGTATGGAGATGCAGCGGAACTTATTCGTAGATTTATTGGTATACAAAATAAACGGATATCGGAAATTTTTCTAGCCGATATAAAATATTATCTTAACTGTATCACGAAAAGGTCTATAGAGTAGAGTTTGTGAGTGTGATGCCACGCTCTCCATGACTATGTTAATTTCACGAACTTTGTATTTTGAATTAAATGTCACTTTAATATTGGTATTTAATTTATAGTATTATTATCTTATCGTGCTATCCGTGTATTTTTAGTACAAAAGTTTAGTTACCCCGTAGCAACGCACGGTACGCTACCTAGTATATTATACTAAAACTAAAAGCTGCCGTTGCGACTAAACTTGCAGCGATAGTTTGAACACAAGTCAAACAAATCATTTTTTAGGATGGAGCCGATAAAACGGCGCCACCGATAGAATGATCATGATCAAATGCACTGCTGCAGATTGCATTTGTTTTGTCCGCGCGTCCTTTTTATTTGGATTGGACCAGCCCTGTTGAATGTTGACTGAAATGTCCTTGTTTATTAATTATATATCCTCCACTGCTTTTACCTAAACTTCACATTAGCCATTAATTTTGTTGGAATCTATGAAGGAAACTTCCAAGCAACATTATTCAAAGACATAGTTCTCCTACACATTCTCGTGAAAGAGGAATTTCCAATCATATTAGTTTGTGCTGTGAAACATGTTACCTGTCGTTAAAACTTTTCTCCCTACCTCTCTCTCGATTGACACTTGACACTATAGCACAGAAGAACACATAGACATAAAGTTAGTGAACTATTATCTATTTTCAAGATACTAGTAATTACAATATAGAACTCTGACGCACATGTACTCTGACTGAGAAGTTTGGTAAGAGCATACCTAGAGAACGGATTAAGATTAGGGTTGTTTGTCCTCATCCAGTGGGATACCACAATTTGTGATCAACAAATTTTGTGTTAAGAACAAACAAATACTACTCGATAAGATTATCCATATATGATCAAAATTAGCATCACGCCAAATCGCAGTGGAACATCACAATTAGCATCGCTCCCCCAATCGCAGCCTCCACTCCAAAGGGCGGACTCGTACCTGTCCGTGTCATCTCATCTGCCGCCGGAGAGCGCGATTCCAGACATGGTGGCGACGCTCGTCGCCGCCGTCGAGGTTGGACGCCAGACGAACCAGGAGTCGAAGAGAGAGTGGTGCCCCTCCATGCCCGCGAGCGTGTCTAACGTCAGGTAGGTCGCGGGCAGCTCTGGCAAGGGCGCGCTGCCGTCGAGGTACTGCGTGACCTGCCGCATGGTCGGCCGCGCCGCCGGCGACGGGTGCAGGCACGCCAGCCCCAGCCGCAGCACCAGATCGGCTTCCGTGGCGTCGTACTCCAGGCCAAGCCTAGTGTCCACCGCGCCGGTGATGGAGCCCTTGCGCCAGTGCCCGAGCACCCAGTCCACGAGCACGAACCGGTCCCCAACCCCAACGGCGGCGGCGTCATGTTCCTCCTCCTCCTCGATGGGCCTCCGGCCGCAGGCAACCTCCAGTAGGAACGCGCCGAAGGCGAACACGTCGGAGAGTGTGGTCGCCTTGCCGGAGCGCACCAGCTCCGGGGCCAGGTACCCCATGGTGCCGACCACATGCGTGGTCTGTGGGTCCGTGCCATGGTCGTACAACCTCGCAAGGCCGAAGTCACCCAGCCGCCCGTTCATCTCGCCGTCGATGAGCACGTTGCTTGCTTTGATGTCTCGATGTATAACCACCTTCTCCCACTCCTCGTGCATGTAGAGTAGCCCTGCCGCCACACCTCTGATGATGTGAAGCCTCTGAGCCCAATCCAGGACGGGCTTGTCGTCGCCGCCATGGCAGTGTAAGTGCTTGTCGAGGCTGCCATTTGGCATGTAGTCATAGACCAGCAAGAGCTCCCCTTCGCGCCGGCAGTAGCCGAGCAATGGCACAAGGTTACGGTGCCGGAGACGGCCGATGCTGGCAACCTCGGCGACGAACTCCTTCATCCCTTGCCTGGACTCGTGAGACACCTTCTTCACGGCAACCTCGGTCCCGGAAGCCGGGAGCACGCCCCTGTACACCCTGCCAAATCCGCCTGCTCCGAGCAGTCGCTTGTCCCTGAAGCCACCGGTGGCGTCGTACAGGTCCTTGTACGCGAACCGGTGTGGCCCGAACTCCACCTCCCAGTCTTCGCGCAGCTCGGCGTACCTGAGCCGCCGTCGGAGGACCAAGCACGCGACGCCGACCGCTGCGAGGACGGACACCGTGGTGGCTATCGGCAGCGCGATGGTCAGCGCCTTGGACCGTGGCTTTGGGCCGATGCGAGGCAGCTTCGGCAGCTTGTCGTAGTCGAGAGCCGGAGCGGCGCCGTCGAGCGCGAAGCTCCAGCCGAGCACGTAGTGCTTGACAAGCACGATGCTGGACGCCGACGAGAAGCCGACGTACGCCGTGTCCGTGATGACCATCGAGAGGTTGATCTTCGTGGAGATGAGCGGCCTCCGGGGCCTGGGCCGGCGCGCCGGGGCCATGGCCACGGTGACCTCCGCCGTCGCGGCGTCGTAGTCCAGCCACACCTGCATGGGGTCCCTGCTTATCAGGCTCAGGTTCCGGAACGTGCCGTCGCCGTCGTCGTCGTCGTCGAAGTACCCCGCCGGCGCGGCCGCGGTGGAGTTGAGGCTGTTGACGTCGACGCCGACGTGGTTGTTGTTGATGTCGGCGAACTCCGGGTTGCGCACGGTGTCGAGCTCGACGGCGAAGACGTGGTTGCGGGCGTCGCCGTTGTCGGTGCCGTTGAACATGCCCAGGTACTGCTGCGGCATCGCCGTGGACAGGTCCGTGGTCGGCGCCACCAGGAACGCGAACCCGCTGGTGCTCAGGTCGAGGAACTCCGACACGATGGCGAACACGAACGTGGTCGAGAAGGACGACACCGCCGCGGCGGCGGCACCAGCTGTCCCCGCCGGCGCCCGGTGGAACTTGACCGGGTCCGGATGGAACGCGTGGCCCTTGGACATGTTGGTGTCGTTGGTGAGCTGAAGCAGACCGGCCGGCGTGACGGTCGCCGTACCGTCGAGCGACAAGCCCGCGCCGCCGAAGCCGTTGTAGGCGAACTCCACGGCGCCACCATGGCTGGTGGCGGCGACCATTACCGCAACCACCACCATCGGCAGAACACGGTTAGCAGCCATGGCGCTGCACACTTGTTGCCACATCACAGGGACACTGACGAAGGCTCCATTAGTCGTCTCGCGAAGTCATCAAGCCACGAAATCTACTCTTGTGATAGCAAGTCCCAAATCAAGTACAGTAGTAGCTAGCACACTTCACACTTGAGGCTGGGAGCAATGGAGACCCACAACTGCAAGAAAGGGCAGGTCACCATGAGAGCGAGAGCGACCTGCCATCATTCGTCATCCATATTCAACAATGGGCGGCGTAAGACTGCAAATGAACTGTGGTTGCGTTTCATTTCCTTCCACGACCTGCATGTGTATAGTATACTTGTATCTGAACGTCATCGCTCACGGTGTCGTGCTCAATTGGAAATCTCTACTTGTACTCTATAACAGGTGGCACTAAAATTTGTCAAGAGTGCATCTAGACGATGTAACCTGAACACTCATCGTGGCCAGATAAATCAAAATCAATGTGGACACACCCACATGGTGATATGGACCTCTTGACCAAGACTAATTGGACCGCCAGCAGGAAATTTCGTCTGCAAGTGTCGATCAGTATACATGTCACTGATAATAGAGCGGAGCTAGTACCTCTGAGATTTTTTTGGACCACGACTTGAGTGTCGCCTGAAAATGCTCCATGTTTATGTTTTCAGCACGGCAAGTTGACCTAAACTTTAGTTAGATGATTGATAAGGCGCTAGCTAGTTTATTAGTTGCGTGGGATCCAATCAAACCGTTAGAAACAAAAAAAATCAGTACTATAACAAGTGGCACTAAAATTTGTCACATCCGTCAATGGTGCATCTCGTTGCAAGCGGTGTTTGGATGAGGTTGTTAAAGTTTAACAGGTACTGTAGTATTTTTGTTTTATTTGACAATCAGTATTAATCATATACTAATTAGGCTCAAAAGATTCATCTTGCAAATTACGCTCTAGCCATATTTTTAGTTTTATAAATAATCTATATTTAGTACTTTATATATATCCAAATATTTGATGTAACATGTTTGATATAACATGCGGTAAATACCGCCCGCAACCAAACAAACTCTAAATAACCACACAATTCCACGCGCTGAACAGGACAGAACTAATCGCTAGATTTGACCTGAGCACACCACTTCATGTGCTTCGCCTAGTACTGATGAATCTGTGGCAGTCCTCTACAAGGTAGGTGTGACATCTTTTGGTTTTGGAGTGACTCCAGGTCCATGTACCAACGAGACAAGGTAACGTCCCAATATAGTACATTAGATCCCACGTGTCTTAGCTCTAGCTCTTGACAAAGTGAGGGCCACATAATTTCTTTTCTTTTCTTTTCTTTCGATCAATTCGGGGGAGTTCCCACCTACTTATATTTAATCGAAGGAGCTAAAAGCTTGAACAGATTCAGCATACTTCTAAGGCTTTAAAAAATTGCAAAAAAATTTAGATTCACCATTATATCGAACCTTACGGTACATACATGAAGCATTACATATAGATAAAATAAATAACTAATTACACAGTTTACCTATAATTTACGAGACGAACTTTTTAAGTCTAATTAGTTTATAATTGGATAATATTTGTCAAATATAAACAAAAGAGCTACAATGTCTATTTTGCAAAAAAAAATTAGAACTAAACAAGGCCTAACATACCAGAAAGTGTACATAGTTTTAAGAGAAGAGGTGTGAAGAGATAGAGCAGAGAGCATAAGAAGTCATGGTTACATCAACCTTGCACAAGCCAAGGCATTGATCAAAAGACAATCACCAAAGAACACCACCACCCACCCACACACATACTCAACCATGCACCATGATTATTGTGCTGCCACACCAGCCCTCGTAGCTATGCCGATCCAGAGCCATACTCTGTGATGGAGCACAATAGAAAGGGGACTAAAGGTGGTGAGAGATACTCCAACCAAGGCACACCAGAGACAACAATCTCCCTTTAAGCTAAAGGCAACACCTTTCACAGCATATACGGGTTCCACGTACCATAATCTAATGCCAAAATAAGGAGAGAAATCCTTGAAGGGCGACGACGGAAGAGGTGGACCACCCGCATAAGATTTGATGACACCATACTAATAGGAGAGCGCCGACGGAGCAGAGGCGGCAAAGGCGAACACTCACCGGCTCATGATAGGAGTCGAACTTGCAACATACCACCCATATCCGTCGCCAAGCAAGCACGGAAAATGAACGGATGAAAGGGAAAGCAGAAGCAACTTAGCATAGGCCACAAGCAAGCCTTGGCGCTATCTGTGAGACAACCACGAATCACCGGAGAACGCCACAGCAGAACAACATACTCGCCGCTGCACCACGATTATTGTGCAACTACACCATCCCACGTAGCTACGCCGATCCAAAGCCTTTCTCTGTGATGGAGCACAATGGAAAGGGGACTAAAAGCGACGAAGTAGAGGTGCCAAAGGCAGACATTCACAGTCAATTGCAATGCTAGCCATGTCCGTCGCCAAGTAGGCTCAAGAGGTAAAGTTTTTTTTTGTGTCCTTCAGAGCACATGCTCTCACCTATTAAATTCACATTAAGAAGTGTACAAACATATATTTTAATATGAATCTAACAGATGAGAGCATATGCCCTCAAAAAAAAAATACCATGTTCGGCTCAAGAGATAAAAGAATATAGAGAGGGAGCAAAGAGGCATAGGACATGGTTCGCAAAGGTGGAGCACCTTCCCACGCACCTCGTATGGCACTTTCATTGCACATTAATCCATGAGTCATCACCGGTCGTAGAAAAGAAAAGTGGAGATTCAACACACTAGCACCTCCCACTGGCGGAGCCACCGCCTGGCGACCCCGGTCAGCCGGCCGGGCTCATCCACAAAGCGGAAAGAAAAATTATATTTATATTATATAAAAATATTATATATTTTTAAATAAATATTTATGCACAATAAAAAATATCCGGGCTTCCGAAAGTTTTTGGCTTAGTCACTGGCACCTCCCAACGCACTAGGTACGCCGCTTTCGCTACTTGTTCAAGCATACCACCGCCCGCCATGCACCACGAGCAGCCGGCCATGAGCACGCTGCTGCCGCGCCGTGTACGTGCGCTGCCTGGGAGTCGGTCGGCCTCTGCCGCTGCAGGCCACTGGAGAGGCCGCTGCAGCCAGCACGCACGGGGATTGGAGGTCGACGCTCTCAGCCGCCATCGCTCGCCCGCGACCGTGTCCGTCCGCCAGCCATCAACTAGCTGGTAGAAACGTGTCCTCGTCCGATGGCCTGGAGGCGCCGGATCTAGGAAGGGTCGACGGATGTGAACCCACGAGACGCAGATCCGGTGCTCCGATGGCCATCTCGCTCGCCGCCGCTAGTCCTTGTTGCCAAGGGTCACATTTCTAAGCAGTCCAATATAGTACATTAGATAAGTTGGAAACTTGGAAAAATCTGTTTTTGAGATTTCAAAAACTTGGATAACAACCAGAGGACAAGTTCGGGACTACTGTTTATTTTACTAAAAGAAATACTCGCTCCATCCAAAATTATAAGTCATTTTTTAGAGTTAAAGCATTTTGACTAAATTTATATAATAAAATAATAATACTTATGATATCAATTAAGTATTATTAGATTTCTCATTAATTATATTTTCGTATACTTATTTGATGTCATAAATCTTCATAATTTTTTTTATAATTTTAATCAAACTTGAGATTCTTTGAATCTTCAAGATTTTTAGAATATCTTATTATTTGGAACGGAGGAAGTACTAAGGGCCTATTTGGTACAGCTTACAACAGCTTTATGAGTTGTTGTGAGCTTTTTTTTTGTCAAACACTTATTTCCAAAATAGTTTTACGAGTGAAGTTATTTTTTCTCTCCTCTCATAAAGACATAAGTTGAGATAAAGCTGAAAAAAGTAGCTTATTGCAGCTCTCTCTCTCATTTCTCTCTCTCAACTATGCATGGAATAGTTGGTGAAGCTATTTTGCCAAATACTTTTCAAAAACAGCTCAACTTCATCTAGAAAGTCACTCGTAAAACTATTTTCTAAAAAAACAGCTTTACTAGTGAAGTTGAACTGTGCCAAAAACAACTCTAAGCAGTCCAATGATGCATCATTTGCACATTTGGCATCTGCCCGGCGTCATGAATCATGTGAGGCCCCGTTTGTTTTAGAAGGAATGACTTCTATGAAAAATTCCGGCGTCATTCACCTCTAACTGATGAGTCCTAAGTCATGTTGTTGATGCTCGGATCCTCATTAATTGTCACATTGGTCACCATTCTAGGCCTGTGACACTTCTCTGATCGGCAGCGGCCTAGAATTGACTGCAGACTTCAGAATTCGTCGCGGCTCGCGGTCTCGATCACCTTCCACCGGAATGTTCCGAGGACATGGCGCCCGCGCTCGTTACAGTCGCTGATGAGGACGGATACGACGCGGCGTAGGAGTCGAAGCCCTGGTTCTGCATCATGGCCAGCACGGTGAAGCTCTGGTACGACGCCGGCGGCTCGGGCAGCGGCGCGTCGCCGTCGAGGTACTGCACCACCTGCCGCATCGACGGCCGCGCGGCGGGCACCGGGTGGGAGCACAGCAGGCCCAGCTTCAGCACCAGCTCGGTCTCCTCTGCGGGGTAGTCGCCGCAGAGCCGCGTGTCCGCGGCGTCGGCGAGCGCACCCATGTGCCAGAGCTCCAGCACCCAGTCCACCAGCAAGAACCGGCCGTCGTTGTCTCCGCGCTCGATGGGCCGCCGGCCGCACGCCACCTCGAGCACGAAGGAGCCGAACGCGAACACGTCCGTGGCCGGCGTCACGCGCCGGGTGTGCGCGAGCTCCGGCGCGAGGTACCCCATTGTGCCCACCACGTGCGTGCTCTGCGGGCCGGCGCCGCGCTCGTACAGCCGCGCCAGCCCGAAGTCGCCGAGCCGAGCGTTCATCTCGCCGTCGAGGAGCACGTTGCTGGCCTTGACGTCGCGGTGGATGACCACCTGCTCCCAGTCCTCGTGTAGGTAGAGCAAGCCGGCGGCGACGCCCCTGATGGTGCGGAGTCTCTGCTCCCAGCTCAGTGGCGGCGTGCCGTGGTCGTACAGCCACCTGTCCAGGCTGCCGTTCGGCATGTAGTCGTACACCAGGAGAAGCTCGCCTTTCCGCCGGCAGTAGCCGAGCAGCTGCACGACGTTCCGGTGACGCAGGCGGCCGATGCTGACGACCTCCGCGACGAACTGCTTCATCCCTTGCGTCGCGTCGTGCGACACGATCTTGACGGCGACCTCTGTCTTGGACGCCGGCAGGACGCCCTTGTACACGCGCCCGAACCCTCCGACGCCGAGGAGGTGGTTGCCGTCGAAGCCATCGGTGGCGTGGAAGAGATCCTTGTAGGCGAACCGGTGCGGGCCGAACTCCACCTCCCACTCCTCCCGGAGCTCCGCGTACCGGAACCGCCGCCACGCGAGGAGGGACACGCAGGCCAGGACCGCGAGCGCGAGGAGTGGCATGGCCACCGGCAGGACCACGTCGAGCGCCTTGGACTGTCGCTTGGTGACGACGCGAGACATCCTGGGGAGCTTCGTGTAGTCGAGCGTCGGCGCAGCGCCGTCCACGGCGAAGCTCCAGCCGAGGACGTAGTGGCGCGTGTGGAACGGACCCGTCGACGACGAGAGGCCGACGTACGCCGTGTCGTTCACCACCGCCGAGAGGTCGACGGCCACGGAGATGAGGGGCTTCTTGGGCTTGGGCGCCTCCACGGGCGCCAGCGTCACGTTGAGCACCGCGGCCCGGCCGTCGTAGTCCACCCACGTCTGCATCGCGTCGCCGCTGAAGAGGGACAGGTTCCTGAAGGCCGGGCCGTCCGTGTCGTCGGCGTAGTACCCCGCGGGCTCGGCGGCGAGGGACACCAGCCCGTTGATGTCGACGCCGACGTGGTTGCTGTTGATGTCCCGGAACTCCGGGTTGAGGATGGTGTCGAGCTCCACCGCGAAGACGTGGTTGGTCGCGTTGCCGTTGTTCTGGTTGTTGAAGAGGCCGAGGAACTGGCTGGGCGACGCCGCGGACAGGTTCTTGCTGGGCGCGACGAAGAAGGCCAGCCCGTTGCCGCTCACCGTCACGTAGTCGGAGACGATGGCGAACACGAAGGTCGTCGAGAAGGACCGGGCAGTGCGGTTCTGCGCCGACGCCGCCGACGCCCTGTCGTGGAAGCGGAGCGGTGCCGGGTGGAACGCGTGTCCCTTCAACTGGGACGTGACGTTGGTGAGCATGAGCTTGCCGTCCGGCTCCACCACGGCCATGCCATCGAGGTCGAGCCCCGCGCCAGTGAAGCCGTTGTAGGTAAACTGGCCGTCACCGCCGCCGCCGGCTGCTGGCGCCGCCGCATGGCTGAGGCCATGGAGATGGAAGAGAAGCAGAAGAAACGGGAGGCCGGCAGTGGCGCGCATCGATCTCTTCCCACTTGGAGCAGAACACCAGCAATGTGTAGGTGGCAGGATTTGTGTCTCAGGCAAGCAAGCGGACATGAACACATTTGAGGTAGAACTGCAAAAGCAACTACTAATTGACTATTTTATTTCTTTTTTCTATGATCACATAAAAATGGAAGAAAGATCCACACTTTCTTCTCGTTTCTGTAGCGAGTCAAACGCGGATTTTCGGTCTGATAACAACTTGGCCAACACAATAACCAGGTAACAAAGAATTTCCCGTCGTTTAGATCCTAAATCTTTACATACCATAAACTTTACATTCAAATAGGTGTTTAGATGCTTCACAATTTTTTGGTCTGCAAGAGACATGACACGGGTCTCTAAGCAAGTTTACACAGTTTTAGGGCTCCAAGGTCTCGAATTCCTAATCTTTACAGCCAAGTTTTACAAGCCTCCGTTTAGATCCATTCTTCCAAAACGTGCTCATTTTTCCAAAAGTTTTAGCTCTTTGGCTGCATGTAAACAGGCCCTTATTAGTGCACCACCAAACATTTTCCAGATGATCTTTCTCGGATGACAGGTCAGGTAAAAATACCGAAAATTTACAGTACTTAACCAAAATTACTTGAAGTCTCAACATAACTGATGGAATCAAATTTTACTAGGTAGTTTTTATCTGGTATAGCTCTCATCGGAATGACGGAACCTGCCGGAGAGCCAGGTAACCGTCCAAAGAGTTGAAACCCTACCACTACCACTGTCTCCAGTCATAAATGGTTGACACCATTCACTTTTAATTGTCTTCGACTTTTAATAATGATCACTCTTTTTTACTACTAAAGTATTGGGTATACCTATCTGTTCAAAATGTAGGTTGTTTTCCATTGTGGGAAGCAAAATTGTCTAACTTCGATAAATTTGTAAAATGCACAAACTTCTATGACATCAAATTAGTTTCATTAAATTTATCATGAAATTTTTTGATAGTATATTTGTTTGGTATTGTAAATATTAATATATCTTTTTATAAACGAGATCAAAGTTAGAAAACTTAATGATTTATGACAAAACTAAATTATACTTTTCAAGACAAATATACACATGTTTTTTCCTCTCCAAGCTAAGTATTTTGGAAAATATTGATGGTCAAAGTTTTGAAAATTTGACCACATTCGCCCAAACTGTCCGGTACTAGTGACTGGAGTTAGTTAATGCAGTTATCATGCTTAAATGCTTTGCAGCACCGGCCAAACCAAGCAAAAATAAGGGCCTTGTTTAGTTCACCCTGAAATTTAAAAACTTTTTAAGATTCCTCGTTACATCGAATCTTGTGACAAATGTATGAAGCATTAAATATAGACGAAAACAAAAACAAATTGTACAGTTTACTTGTAAATCACGAGATGAACCTTTTGAGTCTAGTTAGTCCATAATTGAATAATATTTACCACAAACAAACGAAAGTGCTACAGTATCGAAATCTAAAATTTTTTCGGAACTAAACAAAGCCAAGGACGAAAAGAATTCATCGGCTACAGTTATGAGGATAGGGACATGATCACTGATTTCTACATTTAGAGTTGAATCAATTGTTGATTCATGGTATTTCTGATTCAGAAGTCAAGTCAAGCTGAAAATGATGGCAAGACATGTAGGTAACAGAGGTTTCAAATTCGAAGCTTCCCTGCGCATCAATCACATATTGAGAGAACAGGTGGAGGGCTGCTACAGGTTCAAGGTCAGTGAAAGGCTTTGTCAAAAAAAAAAAAGGTTAGTGAAAGGAGCTTGGACAGGGAAGTAGGGAACAGAGCATCTGAATATCTAGACTTCACGGACGATTTTACTGGAGAATTTGTTGAAGGCTAATGGAGTTTGCTGTCTGGTGACTTGTGATAAAGGTTTTGAGGCGGTTGGATCTTGGAGGCTTAGGCATCCCCAATTTGGAGGTAATGACCTGGACACTACAAATCAGGTCACAATGGTTTAAGAAGACCAGAGCTGATCGGCCATGGACTGACTTTCAGGGTGCTTCCCCTTTGTTAACACGATTTTGTGTGAGCTAAAAGATGAGCACAACTTATAGCGCATGGCTGGTGTGAACCTCTTCTCTCTAATACAATGAAACACAACTCTTCTGCGTTTTTAAAGAAAAAATAATTCCGAATTCTTTTCCACATTCATCTATATAAATTTGCAGCTCTCGATTGAAAAAATGATTTAATGTGGAACAGTCTTTTTTTATGAATGGACAGGCAGATGTTACCCGAGCTTATTTAATTGGTAGTGTATATTACACAATGTACCTTGTCAGGCTGCTTAAAAGGCAATCTGCGCTGATCAAGCTCAAGTCATCAAGATGATGATGACCTGGGCAACCTCTTCGCGATTTCCTGCCAGAGATATTCATTAGGTTAAGGTGATTGCCCCAAAGACCTAAACTGGGAGCAGAACATGAACATATTGTGGCAGGAAGACTAAACGTGGAGCAAATGTGCTCAACATTTCAGTGTGCTGGTCAGAATATCCACACAGAAAGGTTACTTTTGGTTGTGGTGGTGAGAATAGGAAAGTATCAGACCTGCTACACCTAACCTGTAAAAAAATATCAATGATTTGACATGTAAATCTGTTCTTTAAATCTCCAAGAATAAGACAACTAGCACACAAGAGACAATGACCCAAACCAAATTCACAAGTTCTGGGAGTTCCTTTTGGATGGGCCAGACTCCAGCAGCCATACTCAAAATTTTCGTCACGTGGGGAACACATTAGAAATGATAACTGCAGAAGATTTGACTAGCGTATGGTCTTGATCGTGCTTTGTTTAGACCACCTTGATCCTGATTGGGATCGGGGGTTTCTTGATACTGAAGGAACTAGTCAGCAGTGCAGTCAAGGCACTAAACATCTGATCCTTCTCCGCTTCTCTTGCTGCCAGTCTTCAGTCTTTTTGCCAACACTTTTGCAACACTCCAAAAACTAAAATAATGAGCCTAGATACTTTTTGTGTTCTCATTAGTAACTTTGTCAAAAATAATGCGCAATATGCTCCTGATACACACCTCAAAGAGTTGGTTTATGTTATCAGCCGTTTTTGCAGATATCTCAATGAAAAACATACTATTCCTTTCTGCATACTCTTGCGGCGCTTCCTTCAACAACCAAAGCATAATATCATCAAAACCTTTAACATTTACTATTCAGAGTGATAAAGTTACTAAAAGGCCCAAAAAGATTGTGATTAGCAAACCCTCCAGCATTAGTAGCTAAATGAGGGGAAAACGTATTTCTGTAACAATACATGTCATGGCAAACAATAAAAAAACTGTACACCTAAAAAACGTCATATTGTAACAGATGATTAAAAAGCCAAGAGAGCGACTGGCAGATGAAAATTGAATAGAATTACTTTCAATTCCGTTTTAGGTTCAGGAAGACTATTTATATTGTTTCGTAGTTTTCCATTGATCCTACTACATATACTACCTCCATTCAGCATTCAGCGTTTTTATTTGTACTAATCATGGACCAAAACTCCATAGATACCCAGCCCAGGCACTTGAAGCGAAAGTTCGCAGCAGCATTGCCACTCCCAACCGATTAAGGCCCAGTCTAATGGAATGGAAGCCCGAATTGCAGCGTGCCTACACAACCACAGAAGGTGATACTCTCCTCGTTTTGCTGCCTGGAAAAGAACAGACAGCAGCAGCCCATCCACGTGAGTCATATAGTATGGGCCGGCCCAAGATATTAAGTTTTGCTCCAGACCAAGTAGGCCGACAATGTAACGGGCACGCTAGATGCGCCAAATCTGTGCCGAGCAGCCTAGTATAAAGTGGGTACCTCTGGTTAGTCCGTCCACGATGGTTCGCCTGAATGGCCCAGCAGAGCCGAACCTTTCGCAGCTCGGGTTCCAGTGAATTCGGCCTTGTTGAGTTGGCGAATATTTTTTAGGTTTCAGGTACGTAGTGAATTAATAAAGACAGTGCTCCACTCAAAAAAAAAAAAAAAAACTCAGGTTCCCGTGACGAAAATAAAATGCAAACGCTGTAACGTTGTACCCTTTTTATTTTTCTGTGTGTGTACAACGCGCAACGTTGGAATTGGACTCTTGGAGGTTTGGATTTGAACACTGTCCAAATAAACTGTAGCAAATAATTATTTTTTATTTATATTTAATACTTTATATATACACGGTAAGATTTGAATTTTGAAATTTTTGACCTAAACAAGAGCTGATTTCTGGCAGTCTTCAGCATACACTGTATTGTATATACTCCCTCCGTCTACGAAAGAGTCAATTTCTAGAGTTGTCCTAAGTCAAACTTTTTAAACTTTGACTAAATTTGTAGAAAAAATGCTAAAATTTATAGTATCAAATTAGTATTATTAGATTCATCATATAATATATTTTCATATAATGTGCATTTTATATTATAGATATTGTTACTCTTTTTTATAAAGTTAGTCAAACTTTAAAAAATTTGACTGGTACGGATATTAGGAATTGATTCTTTCGTGGATGGAGGGAGAGAGTACTATTGCTGAACCCCGCCACGTGCCGACCATGCACGCCGCGCCGTGACGCCTGAACGGGCGATTCCTTGCATCGCAATATGCCAATATCCACGGCTAGGCGGCAGCCGCCAGGGCCAGGCCAGCACGGGCCATCCTCGTCCTCGCTTGCTCTGAATCATTGCCGTAGATACGCCCCCACCCGCCCTGGAACGAACTGAACGACCCAAGTCCCCATGTCCATGCCATGTCGGCATCGCCCCTCGCATCAGACGTCACCGGTCAGGCGGTCACCCCGCGTCCATGATCCGTCACCATACGTCGAAGCAGCCGCACTGCGGCGGCCGGCGACGTCTCCGACTTCTCCTCGGTGGACGGCGAGGGCTCCCTCCCCTGACGGCCGGCCCTCGCGCCTCCGCCACGTCGCAGTCGGGTGGGAAACGTACGACGCGCGGGCACGGCCAAACGACAACGATGAAGCGAACCCGACGACGCGAGCTGGATGGAAGAACCAACCTTTGGGCGTCTGCGTCTCTCCTGATGTCCCTGTCCGCGGCGCAGGACACACTGGCCTTCAGTCGCCGCCGGCCGGCAAATCTTCCATGCCGGACGACGGGTTTTCCACGTCCACGACGAACCCAAGTTTATAGTTTCAACGTCCGATTGTTTGCACTAGGCGCCGCGCCGCCCGCCGGTGCATGGAAGATTAATTTGTCGTCGTTGCTACATCGATCGATCTCGCACGGCGACTCAAGCGTTTGGGTTGCTTTCGATCAGCTCCTCCGATCCTGCGTGGCTCGGAACATCATTAGGATGCAGCGCACATGGGCGACGACTGTGGGCAAGTCACGCTAGCCAGGCCGGCCGCAAGGGGATCGGATCGGGACGTACCGAGACGCACAGCCTCGGCCGTCTCCTCCCTTGTTTCATGGAAACAAAACTGCAAAAACAAAGGGAGCAAAAATAGGTTGGGATAATACGTCCATGATTGAAACTTGAGGGTGATGTACCGGCCGGACTAGTTCCAGCAACGGCGCCATCGACGATGCTGACTGCGGCAAGGATAGAATTGAGGCCGCAATCAACCTGAAGGTTATCTCTCTCAAGTACTATTCAAGAAGCACAAATTAATAATTATTATAAATAAACCCGTGGTGTCGATAGTCGTCGCGTTGCTTTGGTGCGAAGCAAGCAGGAATCGACAGCGAGAGAGCGAGCGATCGTCGTGTGTGGGTGCACACGGCGTCGTCCGTGCTCTTGTTTTTGCACATACATACAGGGCGGCACTACTCCCGGGCAACTGCTTTTGTCGGAACCTGATGATCGAGTCGATCTTCTCGTCAGTCTCCTCTCTCTCTCTCTCTCTCTGTGTGTGTGCCCTGCATGGCTCTCAACATCTGCGATCTGTACGTTGGACAGTGGCTGCCCGATTGAATTATATATATGGTCGTCTCTTTTTAGCCTGAAAGAAAAGTGAAGGGAAATAAAAAAAACGAACGGGTCACGTATGGTACACGTGGTAGTGGGACGATGGTGTGTTTCCACTTTCACCGAGACAGGCCTTGTTTAGTTCCTTCCCGAAAACATTTCGGAACACTGTAGCATTTTCGTTTGTTTGTGGTAATTATTATCTAATTATGGACTAACTAGACTTAAAAGATTTGTCTCGTAAATTTCGATCAAACTATGCAATTAGTTTTTATTTTTGTTTATATTTAATACTCCATGCATGCGTCTAAAGATTCGATGTGACGGAGAATCTTGAAAAGTTTTTGGATTTTGGGTGGAAGTAAACAAGGCCTGAAAAAGAAAATAAAATGGCCTGAGTTCTTGTTTAAATAAAAATATATACTAATTGATGGAACCCAGCAGTGCACAAGCACTGGAGCATGGTGCATGGATCTTGTTGGAGGTCAGACACTTCCGTAATCCAGGATGATCTGGTGCTCTCATCCATCCAAAGTCCAAAACTGCACGTACGCTCACGTCCCCACTAGCTAGCAATAGCAACACGCGATTCTAGCTTGGGGGTCAGCAAAAACATGAGACTGGCTGCAACTGCAAGTGGGCTTTTTCTGCGCACTACCGGATCCAGAGTCTTTGCCGATGGCTCGAAGCCATCGGCAACTAATTCATCGGCAAACAAAACTTTGCCGATAGCAAAAATATACACCATCGGCAAAGGATTTGCCGATGGCCGCGGGGCCCTTCGGCAAAGCCTCCACGTCACTTGGCCGCCGTCAGTCTCACGGCTTGTTTGCCGATGGCTGACTCCACGTGGCCATCGGC
>Ga0182004_10001714_pt1 | contig 16431 bp, 16 predicted proteins | sample Sormic07211540_1_FD_120479 | JGI IMG/M metagenome (GOLD analysis project Ga0182004, IMG submission 120479) | Endophyte microbial communities from Sorghum bicolor roots, Mead, Nebraska, USA - 072115-40_1 MetaG | ecosystem: Host-associated > Plants > Roots > Unclassified | place: USA: Nebraska...
GGCCGTGCGCCTGCGTCTGGCGCAGTGGAAGTGCTGTCTGGCCGTCCTCGTGCACCCAGAGTGGAAGCGCCCATCCGTCGTGCGTGTACTCCTGGCGGAGAGGTGGCGCCATCCGGCGGTGCACGCGTGCTTGGAGCTCCGGCGTGGGCACCCTACGATCGAAGTACAAAGCAGTGAAAAATTGAACTTTTTTGTCGAAAGGTTAGAATTTTTCGGACAACAAACCTGTGATTGTGGATGCAAGGATTCCTTTTTTGCGAGCAGTGAATACAAGGATTCCGTAGCTGAGACCACCCTGGCAGACTGAATCAGTACGGAAACTACCGTGTAAATGGCTACGATGAGGACGACGGCGCCGAGGAAGCGGAGCGACCGCCGCGCCATTCTTCGTGGTCGCCTCGGAGGGGAGTCGGAGGTGGTGAAGTGAAAATAAAAGCCCCTCGTCGGAGGAAGGCTCAACGAACAGGAGGCCCAAGTGTGGATTTTTTTTTTAGGCCCAATGTCCCGTTTGGCAATGTCTGTAACGTATAACCTCATTACAGTTACAAATTCCATTATGGGACCAAATCACACGCTCCCGTGACTATGTTTTGTGATTATGGCCTTGTTTAGTTCACCCAAAAACCAAAAAATTTTCAAGATTTCCCGTCACATCGAATCTTGCGGCACATGCAAGAAGCATTAAATATAGATGAAAACAAAAACTAATTACATAGTTTGCCTCTAAATCACGAGGCGAATCTTTTGGCTCTAGTTAGTCTATGATTTGACAATATTTGTCACAAACAAACGAAAGTGCTACAGTAGCGAAATCCAAAAAGATTTCGCATCTAAACAAGGTCTATATTTACATTTCCCAAGAAAAAAGTTGAATATTTAGGACTCCAATAGTTGCGCTTTGCAGTTTTGCTATTCATAACATAGACTTGGTAATAATAGAGCTCCAAATATGAGACACTTGTTTTTTTGCTATTTTGTGTATTTTCTCTCTTTTAAAGTAAGCGGGTGTTTCGTTCGCAAAAAAAAAAAGGTAAGAGGGTGTTTAGTTCCCTTTCTATTAAAAAATTTTGGTTTTTGGTTCATCATTTTGTATAATAAAACTAAATACCATGCAAATTTTTTGACAAAAGGTGGAAATTCTCTATTTTGGATTTTGGCCATGAGGATAATAAATTGTGCATTTTGAATGGAACTAAAACCCTAGAAATTTTGATATTTTGCATTCCATCAATGGTAACCTCTTGTTCGTTGTTCTGAAAAGTCATGACTGAAATTAATGTTGACTGATTTATTGTGAAAGAAAAACACTGCTGGCTGACAGAAAAAAGTACGCCCGGTAAGGAAAGCGAACAAGACATTGACTTTTTTTAACACCAAGTTTGACCACTCGTCTTATTTAAAAAATTTGTAAAAAATAATCAAATTTAAGTTATTTTTGAATAATTTTAATTAATAAATCAAGCCACGACTGTAATTAAAAAAAATGTTTTTGGCCTTCTTTAATTTTGCATAGAGAGACACGTACTGCTGCTGGGCAAGACTGACGCTGGGCATGCATGTCACCGCTGGCGCTGGGGCGGGCAGGTTGGCCGCCGCCGCCTTGGCTGCCTGGTAGGGCTGACCGCCGCCTGGGCGCCTGGGCATAAAATTTCTGGACATCAAATACTGGCACAAGAAAAATTCTAGGCATAAAAAAACTTGTGCATATCACACAATAAGAAGCATAATAATATTAAGTTCGTCTCACAAATCCATAAATTTGGACGGCCGTGACCAAGGCGACCGAACACAAGGCCATGGCGTCGGGTGACGGCACGGGGTCGCGGTGGGCGGCGACAGGTAGATCCACATACATACAGTGCAAATTTCACATAAAGGTAAAAATGTCTTTTTAGGTTCCAAATACATGAAGAAATATTAGAAAAGAGAGAAAATACATAAAATGTCATGAAAATCAAGTGTCACATGTTTGGAGACCTATTTTTGTGATGTCCACGGTACAAATGGCAAAACTGCGAAGCACAAATATCCATTTTTCTCCTTCCAAAATGTGATGGTTTTTTGCTAATATAATGCCCAACCATGCCACATTTTCAGACTACAACATTGCTTTTTCCATCAAAATATGTAATATCTGGAGTAATAATTTTTTGAGGCAACAATATTGGGGGTAAATCATCCATGAGTGACTTACCCTTAAAAGAAATCCAAGAGAAAAGAGTGGTACGGTGGTTTTTGATGTTTCACCAAGCGAAAATGTGGCACCGTGATGATTTGGCCTCCTCTATTGGTAGAGTTTTATTTTTTTCCATTATATATAATAATCAAACTGAGCTAAACAGCTGCATTTTTAAAACTAAATAGGCTAAGGAAAATGTCTGAATGAACAAATCCTAGTTGATGCTTACATTTTAAATTACCATATGAACTATAGCCCAATTCAAAGTGCTAGATACTTATTGTAACCTTAGTTATGTGACGAGTCAAAATGGCAATCGACTTAACAAGGAACCATGGATATTACAGAATGTCAACTAAAATTTCTATCTTGATCACTTTTCCAGATGTAAAAAAGGAAGACAGTTGAAAAGCACCACAGTGACTATTTTTCGATTGTTGGACAACATCCTTTCAAAGAGGGTTTCTATTCTCAAAGTTGTTAGAAATTTGTTAGTCAAGACTTGGGGAATTTATACCCAACTGAATGTAAGAAATTTGTTGAAATGTGGCAAGACAGACGATTGTTTTGTGTACACGCCATGCTGGATGTGAGAGTTCTCAAAGTTGTTGCTTGGCGTCGCAGATTGCCACCCTTCTATGCCAAAGTGGAAGCCTTAGATCACGTGGGGAAAAAAATGAGGTAGACCTTAGAAGCGCATGCCATACAGAATGAACATGAGAATTTGCAGTATATTTGGGGAATTTATACCCAACTGAATGTGAGAAATTTTGTGCATACAAAATAAAAAAAAATGTTTCATGCAGCTCAGACCTCAGTGGTTCTCTCGGACCTACTAAGTGTAAGCAATTCAAATTGGTCACGTGATGTTTATATCTCTAGTATATTTGATAATGCAAGCATGGAACACCGATGGTCAAAGAAGAGCTAATCCTAAGGACAGCTACAAATAAATCTGTTGAGTTAGCTATATACCTACGAAGCTCAAAAAGACTTGGAGTGTCCTGCATCAATTGGTCTTATATAGTTAATATTAATGCCTAAATAGAATTGCATGTCCACACAGTATAGCATAAATTCACAACAAGATAGTTCTGTATCAATATCTGCATCATATATGTTGTCATGTGATCTTACAAATTGGAAATAGCAGATTTAAAGAAAAAACATAGAAACTTTTCTGTCTTCAAACTGTGAAGGGCAAATTCCACCAAAAATCAAGGTCAGCATTTATATACCACTATAAAAAGATCCCTATCCTTCTGGAAGAGAGTGCTCACACACTGCTAGACAGACTTTTCTTTTCTTTTTTTTGTCCAACAACACTAGATGCTTCTTCACATGATATCCATAACAATGGTCGAAACTAGAAACCTGAAACACTTGACACTCTACATCGTGTTTTATGGCCTTTTTCTATGCTGCTCATGTTTTTGTTAATAAAATGGAAAACAACCAACAGCCCATTTTCTCTGCCCTTCATATGTAATCCACATAATCCAGTCCCATAATTATGAAAAGTAACAATGAAATGCATACCAAAGGAACAAATCAACTTCACAAATGAAGTAGAATAAAAGAATGCCCTCATAAATCTAATTAGCGTTACCTGGGTCAATATACATTGTACTGTGATCTACAAACCATGTGCAACAAAAATTAACCTACCTTAAATCCTACCTTATTTTGCAATTTTGTTCCTTGACTTTCCTTTCAATTTATCAGGTTACATCTTGTCTAATTTCTCAGATTCATGCTATGAGGCAATGAATACAACAGGGAACTTCATGAGGAACTGTATAGACAACCATATTAGGACTAAGGACACAAGTTCCATCACACAATGTACTCATATATCTCAACAGATCATGAAATGGTCTTTAGTTTTGGCAGTCACCAGAAATCTCCACAACTGCATTGCCCATTCTTGAAGTGATGAAATCTGTTGGCATCTCTGACAATGATAGTCCTGTTCCTAACTAAGGTCATGTACTTGATGGCAGTATGGCAGTCTCCACATACACGGAGATTCTTCGTAACAAAAATGGTCTTATCCTCATTAAGACTGAGGACACCAAAAGCTATTGCTAGCTTTTCGCTGTGGTAAAGAAGTGCCTTTTCCTTTTCCTCTTCCTCCAGATCTTGCAAAACAAAACTGGTGTCAGCCTGGTAGCCCAGTTTCTTAATGTCTATCAGGATATTATCAAGTTCATGATATATGTCAGGTGAACATGGATGAGATTGGTCTCCACCAACAAATGCATGTAAGGAGCCGTTTATCTCGATCCAACTGCAGCCAGGACTCTTCTTAAAGCCCTTGACCTTCTGTATTATTCGAACTTCTGCTGCCTCATCAAATCTTCCAGCAGCACTGAATATGTTGGACAGCAGAACAAAGTTGCCAGTCCCCTCAGGTCCAAGTTTCTGGATCATCCTTGACACTTGCTTTCCTAAATCAATGTTCTTATGAATTCGACAAGCTCCAAGCAAGGCTCCCCATACACGAACATCAGCTTTCAGTGGCATGCTCTGGATAAACTGATAGGCCTCATCAAGGAAACCACCTCTTGCCAAAAGATCAACCATGCATATATAGTGCTCCATCCTTGGAAGTATACCATACTTGTGTGTCATCGTATCAAACCAGTGCTTCCCTTCAGTCACAAGTCCAGAATGACTACACGCAGCTATTAGACAGATGAAGGTGACATCGTCTGGTTCAAAACCTTGATTCTTCATACTTAGGAACAATGTAGTAGCTTCTTTCCCCAGTCCATGAATTCCATATCCTGCAATCATTGTATTCCATGATACAATATCCCGAGCTGGCATCTTGTCAAAAACCTGCCTGGACAGATCAATCCTTCCACATTTTGCATACATATCGATCAAAGAATTACATATAGAGGTTTCTAATGCAAGCCCACGGATTATGACAGAGCCATGACTGCACCTCCCATGCTGCAAAGCAGCCAGATGAGAACAAGCTGGGATCAGAGACACCATCGTCGCAATATCTGGCTGCACATTGCAGGCCTGCATCTTCTTAAAGACAAGAAATGCTTCCTCTGCCTTGCCATTCTGCACATACCCTGACAAAAGTGCACCATAAGAGATTGTGTCCTTGATGGCAATCTCATCAAAGAGCATTGTTGCTTCGTTTATCAAGCCAGCCTTGGCATACATCGAGAGAAGAGAGTTGCCTGCAGTCAGATCAGCATGGATTCCAGATTTAGCAAGCAAAGCATGCAACTGTGTGCCCATACGAAGATCAGCCAGGCTGGCACAGACCCTAAGGGCACTTGCAACAGAGGTTGCGGAGAGAAAGCACATTCCTTCTACCAGCATGTCCTTGAACAGATTGAAAGCTTCTGTCATTCTGTCGCACAGCACGAAGCCTCCAATAAGCGCGCTCCAAGTGACCTCATTCCTGACAGTCATGCCATGAAACACCCTGCAAGCATAAACCAAGTGCTTGCACTTGGCATACATATCCAGCAGCGCAGTTCCAATAAGCACTTGTTCCTCGTTTTGATCAAGATAGGCACGAAGGCAGTAGGCATGGACACTTGTCCCTTGGAAGAGCGCCCCATGTTGGGCAAGAAGCGGAAGGAGGGAAACAAGCGTGGAGGCATTAGGCCTGAGGCCGCCACGGTCCTGCATGTCGAGGAGGTGGGCAATGGCATGATGGTACATGCCATGGTTAGCATAGCCCGCAAGCATGGCGTTCCATGCAACTACGTCCCTCATGGGCATTTTGGCGAAGACGTTGGCTGCAGGGCCGAATCGGGCGCACCTGATGTACAGGTCGATGAGGGCGGTGGAGACAAACAGGTCAGTATGGAGGCCCACGGCGGCGGCGTGGGCGTGGATGGTTCTGCCAGCACAGAGGTCAGCGAGCGCGGAGCATGCCTTGAGGACGAAGGGGAAGGTGTACTTGTTGGGGGGCACGCGAAAGTAGAGCATAGAGCGGTAAAGGTCGATGGCGGCGTGGAAGGGGCCGCGCCAGGAGTAAGCGCGGATGAGCGCGTTGTAAGCGCGCGCGTCCGGCGCGGGGATTCTGTCAAACACCTGGCGGGCAAGGGCCAGCTGCCCGCGGGCGATGTGCTGCTCCAGCTCCTGCTGCCATTCTTTATTGTCTTTGACCTCGTGAGAGATGGAGCCGGAGGGAGGCCGGCGAAGGCGGACGGCGGCGGTGGAGAAGGGACGGAGATGACCTCGCGGGAGGCCCATGGCGCGAGCGCAAGAGAGCGGCAGTGGCGGAAGGGTGTTGGCCTTGATGATGCGGCAACGAGACGGCGATGGGTAAGCGGGGTAGTGGTGGCGGACGCGTGAACTCTTCGCCGCGGACACTGCATTGCGCAAGACGGCTACATTTGGCAGTAGAACGTCGATCCCTCCTCACCGCCCAGGCACGCCGCCGACCACGCCTTCCCCTTCTCTGCCACAGTGCCACCAAGCTGCTATCTGCCACAACTGGAGCCGCGGCCACCTCCTTCGAATCCCCAGCGGAAGATGGGCACAGGGGCAGTCGGGCAGATGAGCGCGGCGACGGCGGAGGGCGGCCGGCGGCTGAGGGCGGGCTCGGTGAGTCGGGTAAGGTGGTCTAGTGCACGGCAAGGCGATGCTCTGTTTGATTTTGGAGTGGCCAGTTTGGAGCTAAAGTTTTTTTCTAATATTATTATTTTCTTTCTTTCTTTTTTCGAATTAAGACAAAGTTGGATCAACATGCTCATTCCGATATTTATTTTTTTAAAAAAAATACACGGTACAATGCAAACACTAATAGCACACGCATACTCACCTTATGAACGTATAACAAATCAAATACGTGTTAGGTACCAAACTTGGTATGTATTTTTGCATCTAACATGTATGGACCAAGCTCTTGACATAGACTAAAAATCTAAAGCATAGGTACCAAATATGTTGTTGCTAATTGGATGCGTGATACAAGGTTATATAAAAGGTCACCCTTATATTTTGGGCCTAATGGCACCGGGGTGTATATTGAACCTCAGATATAGTGACATAATGTGATTTGACATCTACAACTATACCCTAGTAGTAGTAGGTGCGGTGACTATGGGTCTAGTCATCATCCCTACTTATACCTATTATCTTCTATCTCTGGCATCTTTGTTTTCGGCTTGCATAGCTACAAAATTTACATGAGAGGTTTAGGTGGGCTCCATGTTCTCATGAGCCAGGCCTCAAGACCCACCTGATGCGTTGCTTCCCTACATCCTTCACAAGAGATTTCACCAAATTCATGGGACGATGGATTTATAATGCACCATTTCGTATAGGATGGACTGCATTGTCATCTATCCCCTCCTCACTTTTTGTTTGTTTCATAGAATTATCACTTCACATCTTATGAGGTAATAATTAGTATAAGGAATATTATTCTAGAGAAAAAAACCCCAATGAACTTATGATAGATCACCTAATGTAGGATGACGTGTTTTCTCAAACTAAATACCCCCTTAACAGTACAACTAGGTTAGCTTAATTTACATTTTGTTTGCTGGTGATTAAGCTACATTAGGCTAGTGCTCATAAAATCAAAGTTACAGCCCTTTTAATCGGTGCCAGGCGAAACTAATCTAACTTTAACCAATGACTTTACAGAAGAGTAGATCTCAACATCTAGCACATCAAACAAGCTTTACTACATCAATCATAAAAATATGTATTGATAATACATTTTTATGCGCATTATTAATATTAGTATATTTATTTATAAAAACTTGATTAAATTTAGAAAAGCTTACCTTATGACAAAAGCTAAAAGGGCACATAGTTTGGAGCAGAGTCAGAGAGTAGCATTTGCCTGACCGTGTTTTTCACACACTCCATCTATCCTATTGAAAGTGTCACATTTTACTTTTAGACTTTTTATTTGATCATTTAAAATTTTTATATAAATAATAAGATAAATACTCCTAAGTCATTATTAAAGTATCTTTAATAATAAAATAAGTCATAATAAAATAAATAATATTTATAAAAAAATTTGAATAAGACGAGTTATAAACAAGAAGTCTAAAAATAAAATAAAAATATATTTTTATGGAATGGAGGGAGTATATACGAGCGTATGATTTTTATTATTAGAGTTTCACGTAATGGAATTAGTGGCATTTCTAGAGGAATTTGATTTAGACTAACGACAAACTTTTTTCATGTGGACTATCTATTTGTTTTAAGCAACATGTGGACTATCCAATAAAAATATATAATATTGAGTTCTGACCAGACCCTTGCCCACTCAAATTCGAGTTGTCTCATGCACGGAGTAGTATTTCTCATTGGGGGACCGTGTGAGAAGTTATAAATAGTGCACGAATACAGTGGAAAACATATGGCCCCACAACCCACTTCTTAGCAGCGCTTTTTTGTCAAAAGAAAAAAGATACAGCTTGTACCAAATAAGAAAAAAAATCATGCCATTCAAATCAACTGACAGCCAAACCTTTTTTTCGCAAATAAAATGGGGGAAAAAAATACGAAGCCCTATTTTTGGGCCTTTTTGACCACCATCCGATGATCCATTCCGCCTAGCTGCACGTCAAAGTACAGGCAATCGCGGTGGGCCATGGAACAAACCCAAGCAGCGCGCGGCCCCACTCGCACCCGGTCCCGCCGCAAAAGCAAACAAACCCTAGCGAGCCGGACCCGGACCCTCCCGCTGATCCGGTGCGCCCGGTCAAACCCCAGACCGCCCCTCCAGTCCAGCCGGTCACGCTCCCCCAACCCCTCTCCGCCCCCTCTTCCCCCGCTCCACCCAACCGGACCTCCCCTCTCCGCCCCCTGCACCTCGCCGGAGCACCGCCCCCCCTCGCCGTCGCGCGCCCCCCGCCTCCCTCGCACAGCACCCCCTCCTTACCGTCCCCTCCGCCTCTCTCTGCTCCCCTTATCCATCCTCGAGCTCGCTTGCCGCGTGGATCGCCTCGACCCATTTTGCTCTCTCTCTTTTTTTTTTTTACCTCTCCCGCCCGAGCGTTAGCTGGCGGGCGGATGTACGTGTCCTGGCCGGAGATGGAGATGCCTCTGGCTTGAAGGATTGATCTCGGGGAGCCGCCCTTAGTGGCCGGCCGCCCTCGGCCCCCCCGCCGCGGCGGCCATGGACATGGAGAGAGGGGCGGGCAGCGAGCAGGGCTCGCCCGATAGCGAAATGGGCGACGGCGACAACGACAGCGTCGGCTACGGCGCGGAGATGGAGGTGGACGCCGGGAGCGGCTCGGCCGGGGCCTCGGCTCCGGCGAGCTCGGCATCCGCATCGGCCTCGGTCTCCGCGTCGGCGTACGCCGCGCGCGCCGGCGCCTACGACGGCGTCGACCCTTTCGAGGGCATGGAGTTCGACGACGAGGAGGACGCCTGGACGTTCTACAACGTCTACGCCCACCGCGTCGGCTTCAGCACCCGGATTAGCGTCATGCACCGGTCGCGCCGGGACGGCTCCGTCATGTCGCGCCAGTTCGTCTGCGCCAAGGAGGGCTTCCGCACCTACCGCGGGAAGAATGAGGTTTCTCGTGCTGATGCAGTAGACCCTGGCGACGACGATGGTGGGAGGGGTCGGCGGACACGGGCTGTCACCAGGGTTGGCTGCAAGGCCATGATCCGGGTGAAGAAGCAGGACAATGGCCGCTGGAGTGTGACCAAGCTGGAGACTGCACATAACCATCCCCTGGTCCCTGCGAACCAGGCGCACTGTCTGCGCCCGCACAAGCCACTGTCAGAGTGTGGGAAGCAGCGGCCTTTTGGGGGACATCGAAATGGCGGTTCGCTTCTGGCAATTGAGCCACCGCCACCGCCTCTTACGCCGCCTGTGCCTCACACAAGCATACCTCAAGTGGTTCCTCAGTATGTTTCGGATGGTATTGGGAATGGCACTAGAGTAATTTTGGATTATGTAAAGCGCATGCAAGCTGAAGATCCGGCGTTCTTTTATGCCATGCAATTTGTTGAGGGCCGTCCAGTGGGGAATGTGTTTTGGGCCGATGCGAGGGCTAGGACGGCATACAAAGACTTTGGAGATGCCGTTGTCTTGGATGACTACTGCAAAAGGAGCAAGCATGAACTTCCACTTGTTGCTTTTACTGGAGTTAATCACCATTGCCAGCCAGTCCTATTTGGTTGTGCCATCATGGCACATAACAATGAGGCATCATTTATTTGGTTGTTTGAGACATTTCTCTTAGCAATGTCTGGACAGCAGCCTACCTCTCTTACCATGGAGCATGATAATGCTTTAAAATCAGCTGCTTTGAAAGTATTTCCTCTAACTAGGCTCCAGTTTTGTAAGTGGCACATCATGAACGAAGCACAGGATAAGCTGTCATATCTCCTAGATGCATTCCCATCCTTCCATGAGGACTTTATCAATTGCGTCAACATGTCTGACACTATCAATGAGTTCGAAACAAATTGGAAGGCATTAATTTCTAAGGTCAGCTCTCAAAAAACTGAATGGCTTGACTTGGTGTACAATTGCCGTCATCAGTGGGTCCCGGTATATTTGAGAGATACATTCTTTGGGGATGTGTCATTAAAGCTGCAGTGTTCAAGCAGGAGTTCGTTGTTTGAAGGTTATATCAGTGCCAAAACTGATTCACAGTCATTCATTCAGCAGTATGAAAAAGCTTTAGACTGTTGTTATGAGAAGGAGGTGAAGGAAGAATTTGAAACAAAATATTCACTTCCTGATATTAAGACACCATCTCCTATTGAAAAGCAAGGAGCTGAGTTATATACAAGGTCAATGTTTTTGAAATTCCAACAGGAATTGATCGATGCCTCTGTTTACACTGCTGAAATGGTGAAAGAGGTGGGCAATGCTTCAGTTTATACAGTGACCAGATCTGAAGGAAGTGAGAAGTCTGTAACAGTTGAGTTCAGTTCTTCTGGAAGTTCTGCGACATGTAGCTGTCGGATGTTTGAATATTTTGGTATTGTCTGCAGGCACATACTTACTGTGTTTGGTGTAAGAGGTGTCTCTGCACTTCCTTCTCATTATTTTGTAAAAAGGTGGACAAAGAATGCATTGGATAGAAGCTCAGGCAAGAATGTTGATGAAGTTAGCAGAGTTGAGGAGCCCAAGGAGGAGCAAAGAAGTAGTGCTGAAGATGATGAGCAATCCCTGACGTGGCGTTACAACAGTTTGTGTCGTGAAGCACTAAGGTATGCTGAAGAGGGAGCATCATCATTAGAGGTTTATATTGTGGCGATGCAAGCTCTTCAGGAAGCTGCTAACAGGGTTAATATGGCCAAGAGAGGTATTGGACAGGTAGCACCATTAGCGGTGATGCCAATTGCAGCACAGCCACCAGAGAGTTTTGCAAGAAATCAGGGGATTATTTCTAATAAGCAAAAGAAGAGAAAAAGGAATTCAAATAGCTCAAGGGAGAACGCTACATCAAATCAACTTATGTATGTGCAACAACCTGTTAATTTTCTTTTTGTTGCTCCTGGTCCTGGCTCATCAAGTGCTTTACAAGGGCCTAGTCAGCTAGTTGCTGCTGCTCCTGTTTCTTTGAGTAGCAAATATGGACAAACATCTGGTGCGAATAATTCAGTTGATGACAATATACCTCCTGCTTCTGTAGTTGATAAGTTTTCTGGGTTACCTGACCGAAATGCTTCAGCACCTTCAACTGGTAATCTGCAAGGTGGAGAAACAAAATCCATAGGGGCTGATTTACGAATAAAAGAGGTAGTTTACTTTTGCTATGCTGACCACCGAAAGTTCATACTCTTCATATTTTCAAATGTTCTATTCTATCCAGTAGTTTCATTTCATTTAAATTTACAATTATGCTACTTTCTTAAAGTTACTTCTAATGATTCATCGCTAGAGTGCTGATAAACACTTCTGCTTTGAGGTTTTCTTGCTACGAAATGTAGCTAGTAGCAAATGATTAGAATACTTATGGATGCAGGATTGTTGTGGCAAATCCAGATTAAGTGGGCACTGGGTGGGTTTGGTATTTTTTATCAGGATATCAGTGCATATCAGTTATTTCTTGGATATGGTATGATGAGTTGCATGGATACGGTCCATACGGATATGTATCTTACGTGGGATATGGCATGGAGACGACTCCACGGAGTATCGGGGAGCGGAGGGGATAACCAAGAGTAATTATGTTCTGACACGTGAACAGAGACGTATTGAGGCTTTTTTGGATATGGCCCAGTCCAGTAGGCCCACTATAACCCTCGACTCACACAGACACCACGCAGTGGGGAGAGCTAGGCAGCCAGCGACACAACACACACACCGCCGCCGCCAACTTCCTACTCACCCAGCCATCTGCCCATCCCGTCCGCGAGGAGATCCAATGCCGGCGGCATGTTCAAGCAGGCTGTGGCTGTGATGACACACGCCACCCGCAAGGGTTACACCACAAATTTGTGGATGCTTCATGCACGCAGTGCCTCAACGAGCTTCACAACCCACCATTGATAAATCAACAGTGAGCTGGAGATGAGTTACCGGTGATTTCTTCCCTATTTCCTCTCCTCTCTTATAGCCTTTTCCTGCACTGTTCCCCATGTCAAATTAATCTTGACTGGAACTGGAATTGAAAGGGGAAAGAAATTAGATCAGTGATTTACTCATCTCCAAGCCTGAAACCTAGGCCCAAGTAAAAGGTGATGTACTTAGTTGAATCCTCCATTGATTGGACAGGTTCTACTTCTGCACTATGTGCACATATGTTCTCATTTGGATTTTGCAAGTTTGGCCTTTGAGATCTATATGGAGATGCTGGGCAGGCTTGGCTCTTGGAGTGTTAGCTAAATGGAAATATGGAAAAGATGAGCAAAACAACACATTGCAAGAATGAGGCAATTTCAAGTTCCTGCTAGTGTGTTACGGCTTTTAGAATTTTAATATGACTTATTGTTTATTTATTAAAGAAACTAAAAATGTATCTGCATGTCTTTTTTTTATAGAAATTAACATATCTGCATATCTGTATCCTTGCTGCATAGATGGCATGTTTGCATGGTAACTGTCTGCAGTGGAGTGTGAGAATTATGGTATTCTTACCACTTAATTACAGGGCTGGCATTTCAGAAATGTTGCATGCCATTTATTGCAGTTGTAGCACCTCTTTATCTTTTACTTTAGGGTAAATCTTATTAGCTCATACGAGTCTCAATCTTTAGGGGAAAGAGATCGTTTGATGTCTTCAACTGAGCCAAATTGTTATTAGATGCAAGCCTGTAATATGGTTTTCTGACATCTTATTTGGTATCGTATGGGCCTCTTTCAGTTGTATCGTTCAATCAAACATTTTATCTTTGGTTCTCTGTGATAAGGTGATTACCTTTGGCCGGCTGATGCTGATTTGTTGTGAGAGAAAAACACTGCTGGCTGGCCGTAAAATTCTGGCTGATAAGTTCAAGCGAACAGGGATGCAGCAGTTTAGTCCCCAGTTATTACCTTTAGAGACTATAAAATTCCTTATTATAAGCCTCAGCTTACAGCTTAGTTTAGCTGCAATAGCTCCTTTTCCTCTCGTTGTCATCAGTAGCTTATATTTCCTTATTACATGTACAGAATTATTGCAGTTTCAATCATAATGTGCTTCACTAGCTTCAGGTTCCTAACAAGAAGTCTTTATTGAATTGCAGAGCCATGAATTATCCCAAGCTAATGGTAGCAGGGGATGCAGTGTAAATACATTAAACTCCAGCGCTGTGCCACAGCTCGTGACTGTTCCTATTGGATTGTGCCTTCCGTCCACTGATGCCTCCAAGATATCTGCGGGTATGTGGGATTTTACTTTGCTACTCAAATCTATAAACTTCCAAACATTGTATCCCAGTTCTGTTTGTACATATAATAATTTGTACAAGTTTATGCCTGAACCTTTTCTTAAGCTGTGGCTGTGATATATACGAGACATTTTCTTTTCTTCTAAAAGCTATTGCATATATAATAATCAATTTTACTAACAAGGTCATTTTGACTTTACTTTTGATGCAGCTGGTATGAACTCTGTAAATTCTGGAGATATCAGTAGCAACGGCAAGTTGTCATTTGGTCAATCTCAGTCATCTGCACAACAGCCAGCTACACCATCACAGACAAAAACACTTGACCGTATTGACTCTCGTGCAAATCCTGAGGGTTCATCAATAAGGGCTGCAGCCATTGCAGCCGGTGCACGCATCGCATCACCATCTGATGCAGCTACAATCATAAAAGCGGCTCAGTCAAAAGGTGCCATCCACATCAGGCCTGGGGAAAACCTCCCGAATTACCTGAAACCACTAGCACCAAAACCACTTTCCTCACTACCACCAGTGAACCCACTCAGCTCGGCACATGCATCCCCAGGACAGCACAGCTTTGGTGATTCTGCAGCTGCCAAGGATGCAATCTTTGGTTCCTCGGATGGCAGTGACGACGATGAGGAAGACACTTATGACGAGGAAGACACTGATGACGACGAGGATGAGGGGCTGACTGGTGACGACGCAGAGCATGAATGATCTTCTTTCCCTGCACTAACCTCCCCTAATAGCTTGTGAGGTGCTGATCTTTAACAACCTCTTCACCAATGGAATCTCTTAGAGCATAGCTGTATACATGTTTATAGCCTGTATTTAAGGTCCCAGCTGTCACCTCCATGAGCCTAGAATTCTTCCTTGATCTCTCTCTCGCTTTCTCAATTCTCACTTAGCATGCCTAGAAGCCCCACTTATTTGACCTAATGACAAACATTGGACTCCTTAATCCTCTTCCTTTTTTTTGGTTGGCTCCTGGTGAGGCTGGTGGGTCTGATGGTCAGTTCACATGTGTAGCTAGCTAGCTGTATTATGTACAGCATGAGTTGTATGCTGGTGAACTGCTTTCAACAGTCCAAAGTTTTGTACCCTGTTTTTCTCTCGCTGGAAAGAGATTGTTGGAATTGAGCTCACACACCATGTTGTCCATTGACTTGGCTTGGAAGAGTGGCTGGTTCGTCGCGGGAAAACAAATTGATTCTTTGATCATGACATGCTCCTGCGACTACCGGAGTTGAGGAATTTGTTTACATATATTTGTTTCGTTTAATTGGTAGTGTTTCGCTATCTGATGCCTTCTGCTGACGGGGCTGCGCGTCAGCCAGATCTATTTGTGTATGTCTGGGAGGTCAACTTTTATCTGCGGAATTCCTGGTAAGAGCATGTGTACTGATGCCTTGTTCAGTTGCTGAAATTTTTTTGTTCGTTTGTATTTGACAATTATTGTCTAATTATAGACTAACTAGGTTTTAAAATTTTATCTTGCAAAATTACAGACGAAGTGTGTAATTATTTATCTTTTTAATATATACTTAATGTTTTATGTATTTGTCGCAAGATTCGATGTGACGTGATTTCCAAAATTTTTGGAAACTAAACCAGACCTGACTAATGCATTTGGCAGCACCAGCGAACCTCAAACCGGTTCCTTGGGCTATATAATACAAAAACGTACCAGTAGTGTTTTGACATTAAAATGGTCCTTGAAACGTGATTTGGGCATCAGATTATAAATAGGAGTTGCAACGTCATGAACCCCCTAATCATATTCTAATTCTGAATGAGCGTCAAGAATCTTGAGACTGAACTCGCATGGTTCTTTTTTTCCAAGCACGAGTGCACGACTTGCCTGGGCCTTTCAGGAGGAGGGTGGACAAGCAAAGCAAAGCCTATTGCATTGCATTCTGCAGCATGTCATCCGTCGACCACCAACCCCCGGAGGTAGGAGCACCTACCATGGCCCCCATTTTGTCCTCCCTGGTGGGCCCCAAAGTGGCCAAGTGGGGCGCATCATGACTTGTAGTAGTTCTGAGGATGATGATGGTCCACTGGTCCAGCTCCAAGCTCCAACCTCTGAGATCGAACTACCTTTGTTGGTTCAGCCAGGAAGACAATGCGCATACACTCATGTAGTGTGTGTGTGTGTGTGTGTGTGTGTGTGTGTGGTGTGTGTTTGAGTGTGATGTAAGCCAGATTCAAGGCAAAAGTAGATGGATGGAGCTTTCATGGTTGGTGGCGGCTGGCGGAGCCGGAGGCCGGCCGGGGAGATGCTCCTACTCCTACTCCCCACTCCACTTGAGGAGTTGAGGTTCAGTGTCAGGGATGGTTGGAATTGGAACGTTGGGAGGTGCACATCTGTTGATGGCATCGCTCCCCCATTGTTTGGGTGGAATTAATTCGGGTTGTTTTGCACTGACAGAGTATCATGATTGGCCCCTCGTAGAAGA
>Ga0182004_10001715_pt1 | contig 16429 bp, 13 predicted proteins | sample Sormic07211540_1_FD_120479 | JGI IMG/M metagenome (GOLD analysis project Ga0182004, IMG submission 120479) | Endophyte microbial communities from Sorghum bicolor roots, Mead, Nebraska, USA - 072115-40_1 MetaG | ecosystem: Host-associated > Plants > Roots > Unclassified | place: USA: Nebraska...
TACTCTTAGGTGACTAATGGAACTAAACTATTTTAGCTCCTTTTAGTCAATGTGTTTGGAACTTTAGCTACTAAAGTGACTAAAATTTAGCTAGCTAAAATTTAGTTGGTGGAACCAAACAGGACCTTAGTTTGATCCTAGTTATTTTGTTTACTTGATATTGATTTTCCTTAATTTGTTCTGTAGGATTATAAGAAGTTTTGGGAGAGCTTTGGCAAGTTTATTAAGCTTGGTTGCATTGAGGACACAGGGAATCACAAGCGCCTTGCTCCATTGTTGCGCTTCCACTCTTCTAAAAATGAGGGAGACACGATAAGTCTTGATCAATATGTAGAGAGCATGCCTGAAAGTCAAAAGGCAATCTACTACATCGCTACAGATAGTCTCCAGAGCGCAAAGACTGCTCCTTTCTTGGAAAAGCTGGTCCAGAAAGATATTGAAGTATGTACTTGACATAGACACAATTGACTATGGGAGAGACATGTTCTTTCTTTTTTCATGCTTTGGCTCAGGGTACTGCTTGATTTTTATCTAGGTTCTCTACCTTATTGAGCCAATAGATGAGGTTGCCATTCAGAACTTGCAGACCTACAAAGAGAAGAAATTTGTGGATATCAGCAAAGAGGATTTGGAATTGGGTGAGAAAATGCTTATGCTTGCTCAGAGTGGTTATGACTGTTTGATTACTTCCATCGCATTGAATAGAAGATACCTTTATTTATTGTCGCAGGTGATGAAGAGGAAGAGACTAAAGAAACCAAGCAGGAGTTTACTCTCCTATGTGATTGGGTTAAACAACAGCTTGGTGACAAGGTTGCGAAGGTCCAAATATCGAAGCGTTTAAGTTCATCTCCATGTGTTCTTGTATCTGGCAAGTTCGGTTGGTCCGCTAATATGGAAAGGTAGGTTTGTTGTTAAGCCATTGCTTTTAGTCATTATCTGTGTCTTCATATGTATTTCTCAAAATCTGACAGGCTCATGAAGGCTCAAACACTTGGTGACACATCAAGCTTGGAATTCATGAGGGGAAGAAGGATTTTCGAAATCAACCCTGACCACCCAATTATCAAGGATTTGAGTGTAAGACCATTACCCCTGGGGAATCAGTTATCAAGCTCACCAACAATTAACATGCTTGAGCTATATGAAGTAACTAATCTGAAAGAGAAATTATTGTTGGCAGGCTGCTTGCAAAAATGAGCCCGATAGCACAGAAGCCAAGAGGGCTGTTGAGCTCCTATATGAGGCTGCTTTAATCTCAAGTGGATATACTGTAAGTATAATGGAATACGTTTCTGGATATTGATGGTCTTGGTGAAAAAACATTATTAAAATGTTGGAATGTTTGTCATAATTTCCAGCCAGAGAGTCCAGCAGAGTTGGGTGGCAAGATCTATGAGATGATGGCGATTGCCCTCGGTGGGAGATGGGGAAGGTCCGACATGGAGGAGACTGAGACATCAATGAGTGAGGCCAGCGCAGAGTCAGACTCATCTGAAGGCACCGTAACAGAGGTGATTGAGCCCTCAGAAGTTAGACCCGAGAGCGACCCATGGAGGGATTAGTGAGTTCTCCCACGGCTAGGCTTTGTTAGAACTTCATATTTAGCAGTTCCGGGGGTAAAATTAAGGCCATGGGCTAGAACATTATTTGGTTACAGATACTTCTATACGGGTTCCTGCCGTGGCATTTTTTGTAGGTGTAGACTTGCTGGCCACTAACATTTTATTGAGGTAGTAGTGGCCTTAGAAAACAATAAAGCATGAAGACTGATTACATAGCAAAATTGTGCTGCCCCTCAATAATAATGAAAAAGAAGTTTCTGCACTGCTGTTTTCACATTCCTCCAATCGTTTCCTTTCGTTCTTACTGCAAAGCAGCTGCTTTGTCCGAGTGGTCAGCAGGGTAGAATACCAAATTGAAAATGACCCATTTCTACGAGATTCTGTTTATTGAAGCCAATATGATATTCTTTTTCCTCCGATGCGCTGGGTAGGGAAAAGCCAAGAAGGCTCCAGACAGACACGGTAGATAATGAGAGAGTAAACAAGGACCGTAAACTGAGAATCGAACGGTTAAATTTTTTTTTTTTTGCTGTCGTGGCCTACCTGGCTGCTCGGCTTCGCGTTTCGAATTAAAGAGGTGAATGTTGCATTAAATATCTTATTAATGAACAGTAAAACAGACAGGAGCAGAACGCCTCAGCAAGTTGAATGGTACAGTCAATAGACAGCAAAATGTTACGATCAGAGAGCATTCAAAATCATCAATACTCGCACAACAAACTGATCTAAAAAGGTATCCATGAAATAGCAAAGCCTACAATGAAAATAATGATGAGAAATCTACAAAGATGAGCTGTGGTGAAAAAAACGGAATAACAAGAAGTAAAAAAAGAACCGAGTAAAAGCTGAGAGTTTAATCTGAACATATATATGTTTTTAGTGCTGCTCGCTAACTAGCTATATATTAACTAACAACACAAACAAATACGCTGTGCAGCAACCTGTGTCTAACTGTCTATTTTCAGGTGTTTCTCTTCAGGAACACAAATTCACTTCACACTCCACCCATTCCAACATCATCATAAATTCATAGCTGCAGCAGATCCCTACTTCCGGCGATGAACTTTCAGTTCTGATTACAACCATGAAGCAATGGTAACCTTTCATGGAGGAATCAAGCTTGTCCTGCCTCTGCACTATGCAGTAACTTCACGTCTGGCACAAATGCTAGTTATGTGCCTTGGCCCTCTCTACTCTCTACTCCACGGCACATGTCAGGTGACCAGAAAGCAATTCTGATCCTCCATGGAGGTGGACTGCTAGAGCTTGTGCGGAACTTCACATATGAAACCGATCCTGATCAGACCTCATGCCCAGATGCTCTGGACCGACAGTCGCCCCGTAAACCGCTGTTTGCGCTGCATTGTGGTGGAACGATCCATCCAAGGTGAGAGGCATCTGCTGGAGAGGCTAAAGTTTGGTTAGGATTCTTGAAAACCAACCTGATTGCAAATGCATAATTGCTCTAAATTTCTAATCTGAAACACCTGCAATAAGACCTTAATCCATCTCTCAAATAGTGCACAGCTAGTAGGTAAGTAGAAATGCTGGGATTCTGCTATGCAGACCTGAGACTGAGAGACATGATCTGCGATGGAGTCTTTGCCGTTTAGTTGCTCCTCCATGGCTGTTCTGAACCCATCTGAATTGGCCAAGCCATGAACGCCTCCTGGGAGCACACCCGACCGTGACATTGGTGGTAGTATGGGCATCATTTCGTGGGAGAACGAGAATCCCAGGTGAGCAGATGAGCTTGAAGGACCACTGGGGGCGCGAAAAAGCTGCATTCCACCAAATTTTGGCGCACATTTCTTACAAAACTAAAATGAAAAGAGAACAAGGAAGAACTGCAGGTGAGTTAGTAGATTGCTTACATCTTTCGACAGAAGCTGTTTTATGTTGAGGCCGAGCTGTGGATTGACCGCAGCAAGCTTCATGGATAAGAACTGCGAGATGCAAGAAGGGGAATCATGCATTTGGTCAGTACATTGCCTTTATCAGATGAGAAAGAGAAACTCTCAGTATGAGGATTGAAGATGAACCATGCATACCTCCACTTGCCTTTGCAGGGACTGGACATAATTGATGATCTCGTCCAGCATCACCGCCTTCCCAGTTACCTAAATCAATCCAAACCCAACCCGGCCCAAAGAAAACGTGTCATTATTCTTAAGAAGAAGTTCTGATTTCAGAAAAGTAAGTAGAGCTGTTCTTTCGGCCAAGAGGCTCACTTTAGTGCAACCAGGAACAAGGTCTTGCAGAAGCTTCATCCTCTCACTGATCTTCTCCCTTCTCAGCTATCAGAAAAGAACCGAATTTCATGTTCATCATTCTTCAGGACTATTTTCAAGTGCTAAAGCTAATCCATTGAGGTGACCAGTTGCTTGCACGTTCCAAGAACACCAAATGTATTTGCAACAAATTAAATCTGTGTGTACTGTACCTACCCTCTCTGCGAGGCTATGCCTGTTGGTTGCCTGCCCCTTCCGGGCCCTGACATGGATGTACGACTCCGACTCGCCGTCGGCGGCCGAAGCTCCCTTCCCTTTCTTCTTGCGCGTCGCCGGCGGCGTCTCCTCCTTGCCTTTGGCGTCGTCCTCGCCACGCTCCTTGGAAGAATCCACGGACGGCATCCCTTGATCTTGATCCGTCCCAATCATCCCAAGAACGTCCTGCGACTGCGATCCGACCACAACGCTGAGACACCGGCCAGTGTGCAAACCAATTAGCACTGTAGTAGTAGTAGTGAGCAGTAAGCAACTAGTACCTCGTTCGATCGCTTCCTTTTGTTGGAGTTGGAGTCCGGCTCCGGTACCCTGGACGAGCAGGCCTCGGCGCTCGGCGCGTCGCCGCCGCCGCCAAACCCCGGCTCGCCGTTGCCACTGCCGGTGGTGGCTTGCAGTGGGTGTTCCTCGGAGGTGATGTACGAGGAGCGCATGGCCAGCTGGACTAGGCCGGGGTCCATGAAGTGCTCGAGAGCGGCCGGTGACGGGAGCTGGAGCCCGAGCATCGGCGGCGGCAAGAGTCCCCCGCTTCTCCCGTCGGAGACGACGGCGCTGCCGCCGGCTAGCCCCGCAGCCTGAGACACCGACGCCCATGCAAATGAATCCATGGAGAGAGAGAGAGAGAGAGAGAGAGAGAGAGAGAGAGAGATCAAATGGGTGTTCTTGAATGAGTAATTTATGGAGCTCTTCAGTATTGACCTCTCAGGGAGCTCTTTACTCTGTGCTTTAACCTTTGCTTTTGCTTGCTTAGCTCGGTTTGGCAATTGACACTGCATTATCTTGCCAAAAACATTTTTATTTCGCTTCTCGAGTGTTTCAGACGTCTGATTTGTTTGTTGTTGTTAATCAGGTACTCCTAGCATGTAATTTTATTATTACCTGTTTATAGAAAAAAAATCATAAATTATATTATGAGTTGTATTTTTAATTATATTAGCTAATTGTGTAGAATTGTTGCCTGAAAATTTACACACCTGAAATATAACAACTCTCTTTTTCTTTTTCTTTTTTTCTAAGTAGTTTCCTCAAGTTTTCGATGTGGTACCAAGGCGATTAGAGTCACCACGTTCGTTTGAAAAAAAAAAACAGAATTAGCATTGTTTTGGGGGTAACCGAACCTGCTTTCTTGAAATCAACAAAGACGTAGTACTAGCTAAACTGCTCCGTGACAACTACTTGTTGCTTCTTCCAAGTTCCATCTAATCTGACTGACATCTGACGCTACCAAATCTCACGGCCTCCTGACTGACACTCTGACAGTGCCGACCACCACCCCTGACGTTGTTTAATCTGCCTGCCTGTAATTGTACTTAAAAACTGTGAGTGTCCCTTGCCCTATCATCATTAGTTGACTGCTAATATAGTGCCAATGCTACTTGGAGGCAAGTGTTGCTGTAAACTGCATTTCCATTCAATGGCAGGGAATTTTCTTTCTAAGGTTGTGTTGTGTTGAATCGAGGCTCAGATCAAGCGAAATTTTCTTCTGAAGAACATAAATAAGTAGGTTCTCCTGAATTTCCTCATTTTCTACGTAGTAGCTACAATCTCAAAAGAACGATAGAAAAAAAAAGTTACTGTTCCTTGATGTAGAATTTCCAATGCAATACAGAGCCTACTGACTGACTGAGATGCCCTTATTATTATTCTGACTCTCTTAGCCTCTCTAGTCTCCAACTACTTAAACTAAACTATCATTAGCCTCGGGGTTCGCGACTGCCCCGAATCTAATCTTTTGATTACTCCTACTGTCTAAAGCAAACCTTACGTAGACACTTTGATCCTCCGGTAACTTCCTGCTGTTACTGTTTACATCCTCCTTTCGGATGCATGCGTAGTAGTAGTACTAAAATAAAATAAAATTCACCGTGGCCCGTGGGAGAGCCAAGCAAGAAGGCAAGGAGTGACTTGCAAGCTACTGCTGCTGTTCTAGCACAGCACAGATGAAGATGGATGATGGGCTTCTCTTCTTTTGAACGGGAGCACCGCGCCTTTCGGTTGCTCGCCCTTTTGCCTTTGCGCACTGTGGGCTTGCATTGCATTGCATTGCAAAGTAACCTAGCATGTTTCCGACACCAAAGAAACTGAATGCATGCCGGCCGGCCTTGCATTGCAAAGTAACCTAGCCAAAGCCAAGGAATGAAAAGCTTTGCGAGAACATGAGGTAACCAAGGCTGAGCGTGTTGCTTCAAGCTCCTCGAACAGTCAGATCAGTAACATGCATGGCCAATCTGTGTAAGCTATCTACTTCATGAGTGGTGAACATGTCATTGGGAAGCTTGCCAACACAAGGGCAGATTAAGAATGTTTCAGTCTTTGGAGAGAAAACAGGGGGCTTGCATTGCATACGTTGAGTGAACTGTGGACAAAAGGGAGTTGTTTTGTGCTTTTGTGCAAACTGCAAAGCCAACTGCAACTGATGTTCATCAGATCATAGCTGATGTCAGATGGGAAGGAACAGAACGGTGTCAGCTTTCGTCGTCAGACGTGTGGTGGTGGCAGAAAGGAGATGCAAACATGAAACCGGGTGTGCATGCTACGCATAGCTCATGATTGAAATATACTCGGAGAAGAAGAGGAAGATTGTTGTTCATTTCCGAGAAGGAATGGTTACCGAGACACAAAGAACAGAGGGCGGCTTAATGGGGTCATTACCGAGACTAATTGATTGACTGAACGTCGAATGATTAGTCAAGCAGGTTCGCAGGGGTCCAAGAGAATCGGATCTCGCCTGACTTGCAGGGCCGTTTAATTTGGAGTTGGAGCAGCGGTTTGTTGAGACGCGTGGAAGTGGAATGGATCGGAGGATGGATAGCAACGTACGAAGAACAATGCATTCACAAGCTGTTTTGTAAATAGCATTCCCTCCATTCCAAACTATAAATCGTTATGACTTTCCCAGCAGCCCTCTCTCATGGCTTCAGGACTTGTGCAGTGACTGACAATGGTGACGGAAACAGTTCCATTTCGGCCGTGTTTAGTTCACCCAAAAAACCAAAAAGTTTTCAACACATCGAATCTTTCGGTACATGCATGAAGCATTAAATATAGACGAAAATAAAAACTAATTACACAGTTTAACTGTAAATCGCAAGAGAATCTTTTGATCCTAGTTAGTCCATGATTGGACAATATTTGCCACAAACAAACGAAAGTACTACAGTGGCGAAATCCAAAATCTTTTTGCATCTAAACAAGGCCAGTTTTCACTCTCACATGGGAACAGTTAGAACTTGAACCCCAGTTTTTTCCCCCAAAAAAATAAAAAAAATAACTTCAACTCTCTTCCAGAGGAAAGGCACGCAGTATTGGAAACTTGCAAGTGCATCAAAGGTGCCGGTTCCTCGTTTACATTACATGGAAGCTCCCTATGGCTGGAACTGGAAGGCCTGGAACTGGAGCTCAACCAGTCCAGGTCATGTCTTTGCAATGCGTGATCGCCATATTAATCTTGCAGCAAGAGTCAGAGCAATATATATACTGTGTACTCATAGTAGAGTAAAAGAATCAGAGCAGCTCCTGCAGAACTGAACTCTGTTTGTGTTCATTGCATTTGCACAGATGAAACAGCAATATGGGACCTGGGCTGGGCAGCTGGACGAAGAACTCAACTGGGCCCTTGCTAAGTACGGGATCGGAAGCCCACTGGCCTTCGTATAGCTGCTGGTGTGTGGTGTCGCTCCCGCGGGTGCGAGTGGGCTCTGCAACTCAGGCCCAACGAGGGTACCCTTCTTATTTTGACGCCAACTGTTATCATTGAGAGTTTTAATCGAGTTCCATCCGTATTTTATAGGTTGTCATATACGGAGTAGGTATTTTCATGGCATGATGACAATATTTTTTTAAAAAAAAATATATATTTTTATGAAGATGAAACTATTTTTTCTCGATTTGCCAACTTTGGGTGAATAATGAAATTAAAAAATCTCATAAAACAGTACTAGGATGAAACTATGCATTAAGAATAGTTATGTCATCCCATATTTCATTGCTATTATGCTTAACGTGGTATTTTTAGAAACAGCACTAGAAAACTCTTCACTGGACTCCGCGACCATGCCACATTGACTTCAAAACGTCACAGGATCTGAGTGCTTCCTCGTACAAGAAACCTAATATAACGATTCTCTCATGACACACTAGTGATTGGTGAAGCGTCCCTCTCCCCATCCAGCTCATCCACTGAGAATTAAATAAGCTTCATTAAGGGCTAAGCTCGGTGAGAGCTCAAGTCCAACAAATTTCAGATTGTAGGCCACACTCACACCCCTCCTCATCCATCAATGTCAACAGTGGCGGATTCATTCTTTTCCTAATGCCCACGGCCGGGTGGTGTGGTACGAGACAAGCCATCACCAAGGGGATTAGTACAACGAGTAAAAATTCAAAGGCCTGCACGTGCTGGTTGTTTTTTAATGTCAGCATTTTTTTTGATAAAAAAAATGTCAGCAAATTCAGCTTATCTCCAGAAGCTTTAGGGGCAGTTTAGTATATTGTGCCATAAGGGAAGTGCATCTCCCTCTAATCTATTCTACCTTCGGCCACCGAGGAACACAATGTATAGAATATAAAACAATCTTACTTTCTATTCATATGTGTAGGATAATCAAACAACCAACACATTGTGTTGCATAAGGCACAACAGAGACAAACTGATCACACCCTATGTAAATGGAAATTTTACATGGTTTAGGCATACAATTAAAATACTTTATTAGTATAAAATGTTTCGTATATATTGTTGGACCAAAAGATTTATGGTATAAAACTGTGCTCATTGTTTTTTTAATTTTGTGGTGTAAATTTTTTGACAAAAATACTAATAAGAGAACATGCAGGTGGTGGAGATAATGCCCGCACACCGGCCCACACACCATTCGCAGCTCCGCACTCACTCATCCTTGCCCACAACCCTATACTTACTCATCCTCTACCCTTGTCTCTCTCTCTCTGTGTCTGTCTGTCTCTCTCCCTCCCCCTCTCTCTCTTCTTTAAGCGGCGATGGTAGCAGTGCGACAGATTTGCGCCGGAAAAGCTCCGGTGGCCCCCGCCCACGTCCCACCGCCTCCTCGCTTCTGTGCCCGCACCCACCGCTTCTCCTGCAAGCGGCCATGGCAGATCTGGTGGCTACGACAATGGATCTGGCGGCGATAGCGAATCCACCAGATCTAGCGGTGGTAGGGCCAGGTAGGCCTCTTCTTCCTCCTCCTCCTCCTCCTCCTTCTCTCTCCTCCCTCCTCTCTCGTGTTAAAGTTTTGATGAGCACTCCCTTCTTCTCCAATCCTGGTGTTGTATAGTCATATAGAATGGTCGGCCGAGGAGCGGCAGGTAGGCCAGGCGGCGGAAATAGTCGATGAGTGGCTTAGCAGAGCTAGCGACGATAGGGGTGGTCAGGCCAGGTTAGGGTGGAGTAGGCTTGCCGGAGCTAGAGAAGATGATGACAGTGGGAAAGGGTGTAGAGAAAAGGGTGGCTGCCAAGGCGCTAGGGTGCAGCCCTAGCTCGCTGGATCTCCGGTAAAGAAGTTGGTGAACCCTAGATCTGATTTTCCCCCTTTTTTGGTAACTATAGTATTTTTTTTCTCAGATTAGAGTGTGCAGCTAGAAATTACTGTACGCATGACACATCCTCTAGTAAAATCCATTCTTTGAACTAGTGATGGGACCTAGGATACATCATCTAGGAGTACACGACGGGGCTTAGGGTAGAGGAGTTTGTTCGCTTGTCTTATCAGCCGTATTTTCTTTGCTAGCCAACAATATTTTTTTTTACAATAAATCAACAAATAGTATTTTCAATCATAACTTTTTAGAACAGCGCTGCGTGTATCGCTGCCCCAGTCGGTCAACGCCGGAGCCGAATGGCAACAAACGGCCGCGCTGCCGTGCCGTGATGCTGCTGCGAGCAGCGGCATCCCAGATTCCCACCGCTTCTTCCAGCCTGTCGTGTCGTCGTCGTTCCCGCAGCCCAAGCAACCCGCCCCCCTTTGCTCCGCTTGGACACTACACAGCCTCTCGGCCCCACCTGTCATCCAAAGGTATCGGCAAAAGGCGGCACGAGCAGTCGAGCACCCCTCCTAACCGTCCTTCTCTCACTGACATGCTTGGACCTACTATGCTGTTGTCGTCTTGCACACACGAACACGGAGGACACGTGTCAGCTAGTTATAGGATGGCGCACGTCAGAGTTTGTGCGACGGTGTCGCAGGGATTGCATCTCAGTTACTGACAGGTGGGTCGACAACATGTACCCCACCTGCCATGAGACCGCGTGATCACCAACCACGCGCATCGCGTGCTCCACCCCCCACCCCACTGCCACACGGGGTCCACAACATGTGACCCTACACGTCATGGACGAAGCACGCGGTTGCCCGAGAAGCGTAGAATTGTAGGGCTCCTGTTTGTGTAGCAAAAAAAAGGGCCTCCCGAAACGAAAGCGCTTCCCCAGGGGGCACGGGCCAGTCGGGCACGATTTTTTTTCCCCATTCCCCTCTCGCTTCGCAATCGCGTGATCCATGGCTTCCTCGTCGATCCACATCCACCGTCCCCGGCTCGCCGGCGACGAGATTCACCGGACCCTGGAGGCCTCCTACTCCCCCAGCGCGTCTTACTGCTCCGACGACGCCTTCGTCCCTGTCTTCCGCCCGGATCCGTCCGCCCCGTCCGCGTCCGCGTCGGCGGCGGTGGCTGCGGCGGCCGACCGCGTCCGCAGCCTCTTCAGCTCCGTCGACGTCGCCCTGTTCCGCGACGCGCTCTTCGCTCCCGTGTGCGACGGCGACGGCGACCGCGACGGCCTCGGGTTCACGGACGCGGACGCGGAGGCGGCAGAGTACGACGGCGATCTCACCTCCATCTGCTGGGATTGCCTCGAGATCGAGGACGCCGACGACCCGCTCGTCGCCTCCCCCGCCGCCGAGGATTTCGAGTGGGAGGAGGTCGTGTCCCCCTCGGGCGCCGCCGGGGAAGCCCCGGAGCCCGAGTGGGAGGTGCTCGCCGACGTGCCCCCGCCGCCCGCCACCGCTGCCGACGCCGAGGACGGGTTTGTGTACACCTCCCACCACAGGGAGGAGGCGGCGGCGTACGAGGTGCTCGTGGCAGGCGGGGAGGGGATGTTCCTCAAGAACAAGCCCCCGGCCGCCAGATCCGCCGTTGAGGCGCTCCCGTCCGCCGTCGTCGCGGCTGGCCAGGAAGGGGAGGGAGACGAGTGCGCGGTGTGCAAGGATGGAGTCGCCGCCGGCCAGCGCGTCAAGAGGCTGCCGTGCTCGCACCGCTACCACGACGACTGCATCGTGCCGTGGCTCCAGGTGCGCAACTCGTGCCCGCTCTGCCGCTTCGAGCTGCCCACCGACGACCCGGAGTACGAGTCCTGGAAAGCCGGCCGAGCCGTGGCCCGGTGAATCATCCAACCAGGCGGTGGACGCATGCCCTTCTGGTATGGTTTTATAGAGTTGTATGTATGGGTTGGTTTTGAATCGGATGCTTTGGTTACATTATACAAGGTTGTTACTCAGCTGTATCAAAGGCAAAGTATAGTGGTAGATGCAGAGATGGTTTTGTGCGACTTGATCGGTTTTCTTTTCTCCTGAAAGAGGGACTTATGTTTGTCCAAATGACAGAGGTTGACATACACTAGTTGGTACTACATACATACTGTTGTATTTATTCTAAAAATTCAGAGAGGTTAGCTGAATATCTTGATGCAATGGAATGATTTACTTGTTCCATATTTAGAGAGGATAGCTGTATATCTTGATGCAATGGGATGATTTGCTGGTTGGATATTCTGGGGGTTACATTATGATTGATTGTTGGTATTGACTCTCCAATATTATCTTTACTTTATTAGAATATCATATTGTACTTTTACAATCATGTTTATAGCGACACAGACAGCAACCATTGATGGCTCTGTTTTAGCTGCTGATTCGTAGTGTTCAGTGATTCATAGTAGCACAAATATTTCAGAAAAAAGCTTCAAGGGCCCTATTTTTAGATAACGAAAAAAATTCTAGAGGATGAAGTTGGCGTGACCTGTACTGTAAGGCCATTATAACCTGCTCCGTAATTGATTGACCTTGACATTAGGTGGTCTGGTGTAAAGTGTGGAGTGATTGGACTTTGTTGCAGTAGATTTTACAAGAGCCTGACATGGCCTGTAACAACAGTACAACTCCACTGATTCTTACACAATATTTTGTCATATGTTCTTACTTCACCTACAAGGGGTAGCCCATTTTCTTGATATGATCTTGCTGCTGAATCCATGTAGAAGTGTGCATTGTTTGGCGACAACTTGATCAGGTTCCTGCAAGCACCCACTCAGACATTGATGCTACTGCTAAGCAATAATCCAAAAAAAACACAACAATGTTTGTCTTGGTTTTAGACTTTTAGTATGATCCAATGATCTGTACCCTCTAATTTTAGAAAAGAATAATTCACAATCAATATGCTATTGAGAAAAAAAATGCAGTGAGCAATTTTCCATTAGTCATAATGAAATAAACCTTCCATCTGTGATATTGCTAGTTTAATTGACTTTTAGAGATGTAGTAAGTCCACCTAGTTTTGCAGAATAATGTAACTACATGTTATCTTAACAGAATTATGCGGAAGTTCATTGATACTTGGAGGATTATGGTTGCTCTGAGCGGCAATATGAATGGTATATTAGTAGATAAGTTATTAAAATCTGTTGCAGGGTTTCTCTTTGGCATAGGATAGAGTGCAGATGTTCTGATTTTGAATGAAAGCAATATTAATGTTCATTGCCCTTACCTTGCGGGCTTGTGGCACAAATTTGGATTGAAGGGATCTGTGATGGTGTGTTGAAGTCTGGGGGGGGGTTAGCAAGGGGCTGGGGCTGGAGTGTGTAGGTGATTTTGTATCAATGTAAGATTGAGATTTTCATTTTAACATAAGGGCTTTCTCCAACATTACCACCCTTTTGAAGGTAATCCAAAATTTACGTATTTCATTTCTCTGTTTTTGGATTATTTTGGATCGACTCAGTTTTGTGCATTTCGAATACTTGATGATTTGGACTTGGTTTAGTTGAGATTGATTTTTAATTTTTCACGGCAGAATCAAAGGTCTTTATGTTGGTGAGATAGTACACTAAATGCAAAGTTGGTTTTGGAGATCAGGATAAATTAAGCATTGGTCATCTTTTAATCCGATTTGGTGGCTTACTTTTATATGCTGATGTGTTCTCTTTACGACTGTTCCAATATCAAATACCCTTGTTATTTTGTATAATGTTCCAAGTTTATCTGGCTGGCCTGACTTGATATCAGCACTGAATTTATGGCTACTTCTATTGTGTGATACTTGTGGAATATGGTTCATTGAACTTCCACCATGATGTGACCGAATAACCAAATCAGACGAAGCAGATCTGCTAGATTGAAAACTAGTGCAAGATCTTCACTGGGGTTCAACGTTGAATGATGCCCACCCTATTTTGTATCTTCTTGCTCATGCAACTCAGTAATGCAACTTTGCAACTAGTCTACTTGCTCAGCCCAACAAGGCTGAACGTGAACAGGTTGTCATGGCACCTGGCCCATGGCAAACGACAATTTTCAACTAGAAAAAAAGTACTTTAGGACCCTCAACTTTCACGAAAGTCTGTTTTTCATCCTTAAACTTCAAAATCGGGTAAAACTCTCAATTTTTGAAACCATGCATATTACGTCCCTGACATGGTTATGAGCGGTTTTGAAATCAGTTGTGTCTTTTTTTATTTTTATTTATATTTATTTTGACTGAATATTGTAAAATTATAGTAAATCATATAAAATTAATAAAATAGTAAATTTGATTTTGTTGGACTCCAGATAAGTAGATCTACACAGTGAACATATAATATGGTATGTTTTAGTACGAAGTTTTTGTTGTAGCTTTTGATTTGTGTTTTTCTATAATTAATTAAAATAATTCATAGCTATAGGTTGTATGGTCCAATTGTGATGAATTTTTTTTATGTAGGGCTAGTTATTATATGTTTAAACTTTTTTGGGAAACTATTATATGTTTAAACTGTGGTAAAGATTTCATATTCATTAGATCATGTATAACTTAATTATAGATTTATTAAAATTTAACAAGCATAAACCTAAATAAATCTATAACTAAGTAATGCATAATCTAATGAGTATGAAATTTTTACTACAACTCAAGCATAGAATAATTAGCCCATCATATAATTTTCATCACAATTGGGCCATAGAAACTGTAGCTATAATTAGTCTAATTAATTACAGAAAAGCATAGATCTAAACTACATCAAAAAATTTGTACTAAAAAATACTATATTATATATTTAATATGTAGACTTACTCATTTGAAGTCCAACAAAATTAAGTTTTCTATTTTATGATTTTTATGTGATTTACTGTGATTTTTTAAAAAATTTAGCCGAAATAAATAAAAAAAAGACAAAACCGCTTTCAAAACCGGTCAGGGATGTAATGCGTACGGTTTTAAAAGTTTAAGGACCCATGATGATTCAACAGAAATCTCGATCAGCAAGTCAAGATTCATTACTCATTTTTTTTGAAAGTCATTGGGTGTGTTTGTTTTTTTGGCCAACTTCTAGCATGGCTAGAATCTTAGCCTGCTTTCATCAAACAAACTCCTGGTTGTTTGGTTCTCTGTCTTATGTTAGCCTAGCTAATCTTAGGGTGTATTTGGTTACCTGGTTTATTTTGATATACTTATCTCTTCTCTGAACCAGTAAAATTACCCATTGAGACATTTTGTCGAACAAGTGGTGGGGGTGCCTGCACATGCTTTGAGGCTACGGCCACGACGCCGCCCAAGTCCTCTTCAGCCCGCTCTTGCTCTAGGGCTACACCATGGCCATCGGCTTGTCTAGGCCCACGGCCACCACCACTACCCGACAGCCACGGAGACGACGCATGACACCAGAGATACGATTTAGAGAGCCACAGAGACGATCACAAAGAGCCATGATTCAAAGAGCCATGGACACGATTCAAAGATCCACGGACACCTGGCAGCCACGGAGACGATGCTTCGGGACGTGATTCGATGGATGGAAGAGGAGCCTTGGGAGGAAGATCTGTGTAGCTAACTAGCGGCGAGCCGAGCTTCGAGCAGCGTTGAGTCGACGTCCCGTACTCCATGGATTGATTGAAGCAGCAACAGGCGAGCAATTGAGTGGAAGTCAACGAGCAGGGCCATTGCTCGTACGGGTCCTCGGCAGCGAGTGCGTCCTTGCCCTTAGGCCTCGTTGTGTAGGGCTGCGCAGAGAACAAACCCGAGGAAAGACAGCACGAAGAACAACAACAATGGTCACCGTGGTCCGGGTGGCCATGGTGATGGCACGTCGCCGGCAGAAAGGAGATGTCAAGCTTCTGGGATCCGCGGAGGCGAAGAGGAAGAGGCACGCGACCACCATGATCAAGGGCGTGGAGAGCAGCCTCGCCACACCCATGGTGATATTGCGTAGCATCGCGTACGCCATGGAGTTATTGGGATGGAGTGCGACCTGCGCGGGGAGGGGAGGTGAACAGCAGGGAGGGAGGTGTTGCGAAACACACGAAGAGCTGGACAGAAAAATAACGGTTGAATTGGGCGTTCAACCTGGGCCCAGCTTCAATTGTACAATTCAACCAAAGGCAGAGCTGACCATCCAACCAAACACAACATGTATATTTGGACCTTGTACATTGTTGGCGTATGTATTTTACTACTTGTACATATGTGGACCTTGTACATTTGGTTCTCATACAGACATATATTGACAGGCTATTTGGTTCTCAACAGTAACATCGTACTTAGTGTGTGTTTGGTTGGGATCGCTAAAGTTTAATATGTACTGTAGTATTTTCGTCTTATTTGAAAATTATTGTCCAATTATAGATTAATTAGACTTAAAAGATTCGTCTCGCAAATTACTCTCTGACTATGCTTTTAGTTTCATAAATAGTTTATATTTAGTACTTTATGTCTTTGATATAACTGGCAAGTTTACCGAATGACAAACACCCACTGTGATGATTGGCGGCACGGCATTCGTATTTTTCACGTGATGGACCGTACGGCGGCGTCTCGGGGGTGAATGGATATGGATGAGCTACCTGGATGGGCCTGCCTCATCCATCCGTCTCCGCCCGCAGGAAACGTACGGCGGCAGTCGCAGTGGCCGGTCTCCTCCGATCCGCCTATACTGGGACGACACGATCGAGGCCTGCTTCCGATCCGGCGGCTCCTGGCCTGGGAGAAGTGGCGGCCGTGCTCGCGATCGTCACGCGGCAACACGCAAAAGCATCAACGACGACGTACGACAGCCAGCCCCGGATCGGATCAGGCCAGCCGGGGATGCACATATATATA
>Ga0182004_10001716_pt1 | contig 16426 bp, 14 predicted proteins | sample Sormic07211540_1_FD_120479 | JGI IMG/M metagenome (GOLD analysis project Ga0182004, IMG submission 120479) | Endophyte microbial communities from Sorghum bicolor roots, Mead, Nebraska, USA - 072115-40_1 MetaG | ecosystem: Host-associated > Plants > Roots > Unclassified | place: USA: Nebraska...
CAAAATCTTAGGTATTCTATGGCATTAACGGGGAATACCCCTGGCGCCGCCTATGTTGGGACACATCAACAATCCCCGTGATCGTTAATGCATCTCAACTCTCCAGTAAAAAATGGCTGTTATGTACCTGTGTGTGCCATTGATCTATGAACACGACGTCGTGCAGAGCTGTTGTATATATTGTTTTTTTTAAAAGAAATGTTGTATATATTGTTATAACGGCAACGCCTTATTACAGTTACAACGCCGGCGAGGGAGACAGAGGTAGTGTCCATCGTGGTCGATCAGTAGCCATTGGACAGGGTGGCGAGAACGGCGTGCGCGACGAAGGCCATGGTGGCGAAGCCTTCGTTCTCCGAGGGCAGCGCCACGCCGCCGCCCACCATGCCGTCGCACCCGGCAGGCACGTACTGCGCCGCCTGCATCACCTCCCTCGCGCCGGGGAACCGCCCCGCGGCCACGGACCCCGCCGCCCACTGCAGCGCCTGCACGACGCCGCCGTAGAGCTGCAGGCACGACCGCAAGGCCGCCTTCTTCCCCGCCGCCGCGTCGTCGTCCCCCGCGGCGGCGGCATAGAACGAGAGCGCGGCCTGGACGCTGTCCCTGGCCGCGGTGGCGTTGGCCGCCGCGAGCCTGGCCGCCACCGCCGCCACCGCGGGCGCGTCGCGCGCGGCGCGGCACGGCGACGACGGCGACGGGTCCGGGCAGAGCGCGGACACGCAGAGCTCCGGCGTCACGTAGTAGCCGCCCAGGCCGCCACACACTTGGTCCAGCGCCGTGGTCGCCCCGACGGCGATGACGACGGACACGAAGACGACGAGGGTAGCAGAGAGCGTGGGAGTTGAGGCTGAGGCGGCCATGGTGGTGGTCTGTGTGAGTGTGTCTTGCTTCGCCTGTCTCCGCGAGTCATTTGTGTGTGATAGATGGATGCTTTATCGACCGGCCGGCCTCGGCCAAGAAGATCTGGTTTCATTTGGTATGATCTAGAATCACAAGATCACAATTTGGCCTTGTTTAGTTTCCAAAATTTTTTCGGTCCATGTACTATATTTATGTTTTTATTTGACAAATATTATTCAATCATAGACTAACTAGTCTTAAAAAATTCATCTCACGATTTACAGACAAACTGTTCAATTAGTTTTTATTTTTTATTCATATTTAATGTTTCATGCAGGTAGCGTAAGATTTAATGTGACGAGGAATATTGCAATTTTTTTTTAGGCTGAACTAAACAAGGCCTTTGTATGGATGGGAGCGAATGATTTTGGAGGTGGATCGGACGGGATGCCATGCGTTTGGTGTGCATGCATGCATGGAATATGATATTGGCAAGCGTTGGTTCACAATTGGCTGTTGTTCACTGAAAATGGAATCAAGTACTACTAGTAATTGTTAAAGCTTGCCAGATGTGAATTAAAATGAAGAGATTTGGTGGAAAGAGTTCCCAAATCGGTTCAAGAGTTGTCGAGCTCAAGATATTTGATATCCAGATTATTTCGATGGAAGATGAATAAACTCTACGGAATGTTTTGGCTCCTCTATAGCACAAAAAATGGCGATCGAGAAGTTTTTGGGCAAGGCAGCTGACATGTGGAAAATCTTTTGTTTTTGACAAGAAAGAGCTGCTGCTGAACGGAAAACAGCAACTGGAGTTCACAGTAATACGTATATGCCAACATGACTTTAACAACGGCATTGTAGATTGTACAGGCTACTTACTGCAACAAAGAAACACACAGAAATCAGTGGTTCATTGCACTACTGATTGTCTGATCGATTCGACCCAAGAAGCAGCCGCTTCCGCATCACTGTCACCGCAGCACGCATGGCACGCCCACGCAGGGTACGTCACGGCGGCACGAGTGGCATGGCGCGCCGCCGGAGGCCTAGGTGACTAAGGTGAGCTTGTTGAGGAACGCGGTGGCCATGGTGGAGAGCTGGTCGAACTCGCGGTTAGCGGCGGCCATCCGCGCCTTGGCCGTCGCAGAGCCCTCGAGCGCGGCGTCGCACCCGATCCCGGCCTGTCCCGTGAGCGGCAGCAGCGCGCGCGCGGCGCCCCAGGCGCGCGCCGCCGCGTAGCCGCGCATGAGCCGCAGCGCGGGCACCGACGCGGCCCCGTACAGGATGCCGCACGCCTCCAGCGCGTCCGTGTCGCCCTCGCCCTCGCCCTCGCCGTCGCGGCGCCGGCGCGCCATCCCCGCCGCGGCGTCGCGCGCCGAGGCCCCGCTCGCGGCCGCCAGGTCCGCCGCCATCAGGAGGTGGCCGTGCCGGTCCGCGGAGGCGGCGCCCGGCACGGACCCCAGCCGCGACGCGCAGAAGGACACGTCCACGAAGTCGCGGATCGCGTCGCACGACTCGGCCACCGTGTCCCCCGCCGCCGCGCCGCCGTAGAAGCAGCATGAGAAGAAGCAGAGCGCGGCGCCGGCCACGGCGAGGAGCGTGGTGGCGGTGGTCCTGCCCATGGCTCTTGCTTGTTGGTGGACGTTTGCTGTGCGACCTGCAGCTGCAAGCCTGGTTTTGTTATCAATATGCACGCAGAGGAGGAGGTAGGCGAGACAGGGGTAGGTGAGCTAATCAATGCACGCACGCGACGCCTGCGTGCATCACCGGAGTTGCGTTCTCGTCGCAATAACGGTGGCCGTTTGGAGGTTGAACTAACAATGAATGCATCATCGTCGTCTTCCTCAGGCCTCAGCTGTGAACTTTACCTTCGTCGTGAGATCTACTGGTGGTAAAAACACATCCATGAGGATTTCAGCAAAATCTAGGATTGTCTGACTGAAGCTTGCTGCAAAATTAACGTATTAGCAGCGCGTTATTGCATTGCAATGCAAGTACGTTACGTACTAGGAGTAGTTTTTACTGTACTTCCATAGTTCCATTCCATGCATGCTAAATTTGGAACAAAGATGATGGATCACGAATTCACGATTGTAGTGTCTCTCTGGAAGATCCCATCCACTGCTTTGGTTTTGGTGCAGGGAGATGAGATCGATCAAGCGCAAACTGAATTTATTTACACCGGAGAACACACAAAAACACCATGAGTTGTGCAGTTAATCGAAAGACATGGCAGGACGAAACGAGCGGCGGATTGAGTATTACAACAAGCTTCGTTCTACAGTACGTGGTAGCTAAGCCGAGCAGCGGTGGTGGGGTGGATGAGTCATCAGTCGGCGGACATGGAGGCGACGACGGCGTGCGCGACGAAGGCCATGTCGGCGAACCCGTCGTTCTCGCGAGGCAGCGCGGCGGCGGCGTCGCCCGCGATGCCCTCGCATCCCGCGGCGACGTACTGCGTCGCCTGCAGCACCTCCCGCGCGCCGCGGTACCGCCCGGCGGCCACGGCACGCGCCGCCCACCGCAGCGCCGGCACCGCGCCCGCGTACAGCTGCAGGCACGACCGCGCGGCCGCCGCTGCCGCGGTGGCGGAGGACGAGGACGAGGACGACGGGGAGAAGACGGCGGCCTGGATGCTGTCCCTGGCCGCCGTGGCGTTGTCGGCCGCCAGCCTGGCCGCGAGCGCCGCCACGGCGGGCGCGTCCCGCGCGGCGCGGCACGTCGACGTCGACGTCGACGCGTCGGCGCAGAGCGCGGAGATGCAGAGGGATGGCGTCACGTAGTAGCTGCCCAGCCTCCCGCACACCTGGTCCAGCGCCGGCGCCGAAGCCTCGCCTGCGCCTGCGCCTGCGCCGGCCGAGACGGCGAGGAGTAGGGCGAGGAGGAGGACCGGAGAGCAGGAGGACGACCCGGCCGCCATTACAGCTGTTGGTCGTCTCCGGTAAGGTGTTGTTGGTAGCGCTAGCGCAGAGGCACGGTCTCACAGGGTCCGGATGTTCATGGAGAGTGATGGTGGCGCCGCCGTTGCCGTGCATGCATTTAGTGCGGGAGCATGCGCGCGGGGGCCGCGGGCGGCGCTGGTTTTTCTGGTTCTGCTGGACGATCAGATCATCATGATGACCCGCCGCACGCGCACGGTGTGTGTCCGTTCCGTTCCGTGCTGCTTCTCAACGGCCGGCGGCTGGCTGCGGTGGTGGGGGCGGCGGAGCAACTCCCATCAGAAAGGGCACCACAAGTCCACAACTTCTTTTTTGCGTTTCTGTCAACGGTCGCTCAACTCCACGCATAGTTAATTTGGGCCGGTCTGAACTCGACCACCTCGAAGCATCGTCCACCTCGTTTGGTCTTTGTTTAGTTCATTCTAAAAATCTAATTTCTTTTTATGAATTCTTTGTCATGTTGAATTTTACTTTTTATGATTATGATTCTTCGTCATGTCGAATTGTACGGCTCATATATAGAGCATTTCAGTATAGACAAAAAAATAACGAATTGTATAGTTTATTTATAATTTACGAGACAACTCTTTTGAACCTAGTTAGTCTATAATTATACAATAATTATCAAATACAAACAAAAGTCCTACAATATCAAAAAAAATTTTTACCACAGAACTAAACAAAGGCCATAGTCTACGTATTTTGTATATCTTCTAGGAAAAAAGAATATGATTCTTCCTTCTCAAGAAGTCACCTGCTACTATATAAAACTAATGTTTATGAGATAAATTAAGTATTATTAGATTATTAAAACTAATGTTTGAGACATAACATAATGTTTGATGTTATTTCTTATAATTTTTTTTAACAAAAACTGACTTGTTCTAATAAAACTAGGACTAGAGGAATACATAGGCCAGCCAAAGAGTGTAACTAACACCCGGGCCGCTCCAGACCTTGGACCCTACTTATCGTTAGAATTCGGAGGCCCATATGGCCCGGGTCACCAACGGGCCGGCGGCAAACGAGGCATCCCCCGATCGAAGTCATTCTCGTCGGCTGCACGCGGCGCAATATAAGAAACATATATCGCTTTGGGATAATGAGAAATAATCTCAGGTTTATGGAATCCAAGATAATTATTCAAACAGATTGAGTAGCACGATCATATTTATCATAATAACAATGTGATAACAAAATCACTATAGGAGATTGACTATGGACGACATGATTTCAGATTTCCACAAACAAACCGAACAGATTAGAGTTTGCACGGAAGATGGGTTTGCACTAGATCCGTTGCCTTCGAACCTTAATGGCTTAATCCAATTTTGCATGCCAAAATCAATTGGACACTACTGGTAGCTAGGTGATGAATAGAGGGAAAGGCTAAACCGATGGTGTTGGTGAACTTGTCGCTGACGACCACCTGGTCCGCCGACATGCCAACATTTTCACGGGCCAGGCACGCCAGCGGCCAGCGTGTGGTGGAGGCGTCCGGGCGCGTGTCGCATGTCCAGGAGGTTGCCGCGATGAGCGGGAGAGGCCTTGTCTTGATCAGGTCGTGCGCGCGCGCGCGGCATATATATAGCCGTGTGTGTCGATGTAGCTAGCTACTAGAGATGGCAACGGGGAATTCCCCCGTCGGATTTTGCCTCCCCATCCCCGTCCCCGCGAGGTCCAGATTTCCCCGTCTCCGTCCCCGTGAAGACTCGCGGGGAACATTTTCTTTCCATCCTCGTCCCCGCGGGGAATACATACCCGACGGAGATCCCTGTTCCCGCAATGAGATTAGAAAAAAAATCAACAATCCAAAACTGAAGGATGGATGTATGAATGCGGCGGCTGTGGGAGGGGTGGCCGAGTGGGGATACTGGGAACTAGGGTTAGGAAATTGCTTATATACTCCATGTGTTTGATGGGCTTGCGCCGATTTTGGGCTAAATTTCAACTTGTTATGGCTCACATACAGAGTATGCTCCTTAACGGGTCGGGGATGCGGGGATCGGGTACGGGGGATGGTGAACCATCCCCGTCCCCGCTAGACCCGATGGGGATTGATTTCCCCCGTTTTCTTCCCCATGGGGAATAAAATCTCCCCATCCCCGTCCCCTAATAGGGGAATTCCCCACGGGGAATCGGGTCCCCGTTGCCATCTGGACTAGATGGAGAGGGCGCCGCTTGTGCGTATCCATTGTCGCTGCTTTGATGGGCCGTTTAGATTTAAAAATTTTTTAGATTTTGATATTATAATATTTTTATTTTTATTTGATAACATTGTCTAATTATGACGTAACTTGGTTTAAAAGATTCATCTCGTAATTTGCAGGCAAACTATGCAATTAGTTTTTATTTTTATCTATATTTAATGTTCGATGCATGTGTCGCAAGATTTGAGGTGACGGAAACTCTTGAAAAGCCCCCACTCGGCTCCTGTTAGCCACAGACTGACAGTGAAGACACCGTGATGTGCTGTTACTATCAGTTAGATTAGTATTCCCTACTATCTGGATTGTACATGGTCAGTTAGTGGAGTACACTACTTACGTGATAACTCGTGCTGTGAATGAAACAGCAACACATGCAGCTGCTAGTAGAGTACAGCAAAACGACCTTGTTTCCATAATAATTCACCACCACAAAAGCGTGTTCGTGACTCAATTGTACTTTTTCTTCCGTCTAGAATGGATACAATCATCTATAACAACTTTATCGTATATACAGTCTCATCTTCAATAAACCATACATATGCATGCATACTTAGAGCATGCTTGATATAGCACTACTTCACTTGTGAAATGACTTTTCTTAACTTCGGCTCAGGAAGCAGCTCCACTGGTAGTAGAGCTGAGGCTGTTTTTTTTAATAAATATTTGGTAGACAGTTTCTTATAGTAGAATAAACCGATGAAATGTCTACAGTAACTTTTACCTTCGTTCCTTTATTTTATTTATTTATTTATTTATTTATTTTCTGTCCTTATTTTTCTTCATTCTCTTCGCTGGACCACCATCCATTTCTCCGATCAGGCACACCCGTATGTGCCTCTACGTCCATCTCTCTCTTTGACTCTGCTTCTCCTTGTCCTCTAAAATTTCCTCCACTCGTGTCGCCGCTCCCATTTACCTCTCTCCAACTTTTGCACATTTGTTTCTTCTTGCTGCTTGTTCTGCCGCCCACCCGCTAGGACTCGGACTCGCCTTGACAATCCGATCCCCCATGACCCTTCGGGATTTTGACTCTGCCTCGACATTGCTACTTTGCACTCAATGACTCTTCTCCTTGTCCTATACGACTTCGACCCTTTTTCGACGTTCCTTCCTCTGCTCGTGTCGCCGCTCCCACTCACCTCTCTTCGACTCTAGCACATTTGTTTCTTCTTGTTGCTCGTTCTGCCGCCCCAACCGCTAGGACTCTGACTCACCTTGACAATCCGATCCCCCATGACCTCTTAGGATTTTGACTCCGCCTTAACATGGTTACTTTGCACTCAACGACTCTCATTCCTGCTTGCCGCATCTCGCGCACCTAGATGAAGGATAGTTCAGGGAGGGCCCACATGTCTGAATGGAGCGAGGCAAATCCACTTTTTTTTGGACTCCCTCAAAGATTTATGCTCTGAAGAGCACAATTCATGGAAGGAGCGGACACTTCATACACCCTTTGTTAGGCGAAGTAGTGAAACTGTTTTTGGAGTGGCTTCGGGAGCGCTACCAAACAGTGCCTTATTTATCGGTTGAGTATACTCATGTTTTATAACACACACCGTAAAATTTTACTCATTACTGGTTTGAGCGCCCATATATATACCATCATATTAGTATATAAAATACGTATAACCATGTACTCTATATATAATTGACATATACATATTGTTCTAAATGATCAAATACGATCACATACTCTAGCATATACTTCGTCAAGCCATATATATTTTAAGCCTTAAAATTAAGATATGGGAGTAGCTAAATATTAGAAAAGGAAAAGAAATTTCTGACCGCAATTTCTTTTTCCGTCTTGTGTCTCTGTCACTTTTTCTACTGCCCGCCCTAGCCTGCCACTCACTGTCCATGCTGTGATGTCTACACGGTGAGTAGAGTTGATGCGTGCGATACGGAAGCACTTGGATACGGAATCCAGGTACCGAATCACACATTGAAGTTGACGCGCGACATGAACGAAGGGGGCAAAAAAAAAAAAAGCAAAGAGGAGAAATGGAAGCAGAATCGGCCAAACAAAAAGAAGCGTGTGGCTGAATCCAAAGTCGAATTGCTCGTCAAACTTGCTCGATCACAGAGTGGTGGCGTGATCGGCCTCTTTCGTCAGTGTGGTTCTTCATGGCATGCATATGTCGCCCAGTTGTTTACTTTGCACGGAGTGCTACTGACGGTTCGACAAATGTCCCTGGCTCCCCCTACCGCAGTTCAACGACATACTCTGCACACGGCTCTTAGTCTTATCTGCACTACTTCAGCCGTACTTTTTAGCGAACGTTACATTCACAGTGTCCTTCTTGTCAAAGCCATACCGCTATATGATCTTGCCGTGAAGGACGAGATTGAGAAACAGCAAAAGCAGCACTCATCCTGCCGACCATAATTAAATTCCTTTTCTTTCATGTTCTACTCATTCGAGAAAGAAGACAGCTCTTGATGCTTTTGTGTGGACTGCCGGTTGCGGTTGCTGAATGCTCTCACCATCAACTCGATCAAGTTCCCAATACCAATTCAAACTATAAGTGTTTTGTTTTTTTATAAATATATATAACTTCTGTTATGTACTTAGATTTATAATATAATATATAGGTCTAGACCATAGGTCAAATGAACCAAATAAAGCTTATAAAAATAATACAAAAATATTAAATAAACAAAGCAAAACAAAAAAGCAAGATTATTTCTACGAAACCAAATTGGAAGATTTCAATGGGAACCAAACAAAACATATCGAGAATAAAAAAACAAAAAGAAATCATATAATTGAGTGACTATTCTCATTTACGAACAATTATATTAGGCCTTGTTTAGTTCCTAAAAAAATTTGCAAAATTTTTCAGATTCCCCGTCACATCGAATCTTTAGACGCATACATGAAGTATTAAATATAGATGAAAATAAAAACTAATTGCACAGTTTGGTCGGAATTGACGAGACAAATCTTTTAAGCCTAGTTAGTCTATGATTGGATAATATTTGTCAAATACAAACGAAAATGCTACAGTGTCCATTTTCCAATTTTTTTTGAAACTAAACAAGGCCTTATACCAATTAAAGACAAAACTTATACCTAAATAATAAAACATGGTCCAATACGATATACTCCTCGTGGTGCACGCATGGGTCTATGGTGGGGCCCAACAGGTACTGTTTGAGAGAGAGAGAAACTTTACCTGTCAACTCCTGCATGCCGTCCTTTCTTTGCATGCATTTTGCTGAAGTACTATCTGTGATGATGTTTTTGTTACCAAAGAATATATATAAGTGATGTATATAGTTTATAATAGGATACTATAAAAAAGGATCTTAATAATTCCCCTCCCTATTTGGAATTTTGACATCAAAACGCACCAAATATTTGAGGCGGCCGGGATGATACGATCTTATTCCACTTCCTAAAAAGAGACAACATGCACTTCTCGAATGCCTGCTTCTCATGCATACTGTGTCTATATATCACCACAATCGATGTGTCAGCTAGCTACCCACCGGATAGACCTCAAGGGCATCATGAGGACCTTGCTTGTCGCCGCCGCCGCCGCGGCCCTCATCCTGTCCGCCGCCGCCGGCGCGCTCGGCGTCGCGCCGGCCGACACCGTGGCCGACTCGTGCCACGCGATCAGCGACTTCGTGGACATGGACTTCTGCACGTCCCGGCTGCGGTCCGTGCCGGGGGCGGCCGCCGCGGACCGGTTCGGCCACCTCCTGATGGCCACGGACCTCGCCGTGGCGAGCGGCGCCAAGGCGCAGGACCTCGCGGCGGCGGCGGCGCGCGACGATGGCAGCGTCGTCGTCGACCCGGGCGAGCGGGACGCGATGCAGGCGTGCGCGTTCCTGTACGGCGCGGCGTCCGTGCCGGGGCTGCGGCTCCTCCGCCAGTACGCGGCGGCGCGGAACTGGGCCCCCGCCCACGCGCTGGTGATGCTCACCATGGACGCCGGCGACGGGTGCGACGCCGCCGTCGGGGGATCTAATGGCAGGATGGCCGGGCCGAACCACGAGTTCGACCAGCTTAGCGCCATGGTCACCGCGCTGCTCAACAGCATCAACTTGTACGATGAGTAGCCGGCCGGCCGGCCGGCGGCGGGCCATTCCCATGTATTCATGCATGCTGCATGCGCGCGCACGGTGGTGAGGGGGAGGCCGGATTTAATGTCTGGTGGCGCCTCCTGTGATGACATGATGGCTGGATACTGTGTAGTGGATCAATAATGTAATCTACAACTGATTTACCTTGTTTTTTTGTTGCATCTCATAGGTTTCATGTCTGAAACATATATCAGAGAATATCAGATCATGATCATCATCATCTATACATCTAAGGGCCTGTTTAGATCCTAAATCTTTAGATCCAAAACTTTTGGCTGTAAACTTTACATTCAAATAGGTGTTTAGATGCTTCCCAATTTTTTGGTCTGCAACACACAAGACACGGATCCCTAAGCAAGTTTACACAGTTTTAAATCTCCAAGGTCCCAAATTCTAAATCTTTACAACCAGTTTTACAAGCCCTTGTTTAGATCAATTCTTTCAAAAAGTGCTCATTTCTCCAAAAGTTTTGGCTGTTTGGCTGCATCTAAACATGGCCTAATATAAATAATGCATATACTGAGGATATTAACATCTTGTACTAATAAATTGTAAAGCATGAACTAGAATAGCGTGACGGCAGCATACCAATAATTAAACAGAGCAAACACAAACAACGTGGTGTGCCAGCACAGTGCACAGAATGACAGAAGTACTTGAATCGCGGTGTGACTTGAAGCCACGGTTGAAAAAAGTTGACAGAAAATTATCTGAACGCAGTTAATCCATTGGAAGTGTATATGTCATGGAAAACGATTTCAGGCCTTCTCACGTGAAGGTTAAGTGTATGCAGCTGAACAAGCTCTTCTTTTCACTGTATTCAGTTGAACAAAGAATGTACTGCATAGTTGGAAAAAAGATCTAGCAGTTTAGGAGAGGTGGGATTTTTGTTGCAGATTTCAATTGGGAACTCTGGCTTCATGGACTCATTGGTTGTGTGTTGTGTACATTTGAATTATGATGAAACTTTGGTTCTTGGAAAATGTTACTGAGTAATTCTTCAATTTTTTTAGTTTTAATTAGTGAAATATATATACTCTTTGTCCCTATTTAGATGTCGTTATGGAATGCGTATCGGTCAAACTTTCTTAATTTTAACTAGGTCTGTTAAAAAATTTAGCAACATTTATATCTTAAAATAAGTTTATTGATTCAATGATCTACCCAATCAATGATACTAATTATGTACTATAAATATTAATATTTTTATTTTTATGTATTTGACCAAAATTAAGTAGTTTGACTTTTTGGTAGGAATACTGAGATTTAATGTCATATAAAAAGCCAACTAGTAATAAAGGAAAGTAACAACTTAATTACTCTCTCTATCCTAATTAGTAGGGGCAATGTGGTGTTTTGCCAAGTTTCCTATTTTGTCTAGAAATCGCTTGGATTTCTTATATTTTAGGATGGAGGGGTATCAAATAGCAACACACAATGATATACTGAAATGTCATTCATGATTGGTCATGATACATACGAGCATTAAACAACTTACAGTCTACTCTCTCTATGGTTTGTACATGCCCTAATAAACACCTCCCTATCCCAAGAACTCGATGTTTTAGAAGTTTTAGTATATAATGATCCACATAAATTACACATACACCCTTATTTAAAATCATGCTAATTAAGGAATAAGCTCCTTATTAAAAGGAATGCATTGAGGCTGTAGACCGCAATCTCAACCTAATTTTTTGTCCAAAAAGAGCTAAAAGATCAAGTATTTTATGGCATTTTTTAAATTCCTAGAGCATAAGTTTTGTGGGATTCAGTCAGTATGCTCGACCCTTATTGACGTGGGCCCTATTGGTCCATGCTCGCCTGACGGCCATAAGCAGCACGAGCCGATATCCTAAGTAGTATTTGGTTACTCTAAAGGACACTAGAATCACAATTTTTGGAATTTGCCATCTGTTTTACAATTTTTTTAATAAGAAAATTGCCCATGATCTGAATCGCCCCACGAACAAACTTTATTTGTTTCTTCACCTTCAGCGAAAATTCCCTTATGTGCACGTGAAAAACGTAAGATTTTGAAAGCAGCTGATTGCACATTTGGCCTTGTGCTACCCAAAGTGTCCTTGTGGTCTGAATGTTACATTCCATCTTTCCAAAGAAATAATCAGAAACTGAAGCACTGGACGACGTACCACAACAAAATCATGAACAGAATTGGAAAGCAATAAACAATCTTAATCAGGAATATCTTTACTCGAGTTTGGAAGAATGGCCATCGTTAATTGCCCATTATCAGAGTCATTACTTTCTTTTTTGGTAAAGAAAAGATCAGAGATACTCTGCTATACTTCTACCTTCCTTGCTATGTATATGGAGGGGAGTAAAGAAAAAATAATTCATGGCAAGATGCATTCGAAAGATGATCATCAGGCTATAGGTTACCAATTGAACGGAGTCATATATATATTTAAGCTCCACAAAAACACATTGCGAAATTTTTTTGTGATTGGAGACGAGACCACAACAAAAAAATCATGGCTTTCTCAAGTGCCACGCTCATCGTCCTCTTCATGGCCGTCGTCTGCGGCGGCTCCAGCGCCGCCGTCGGGGCGGCGAACTCGGCGCTGGACCAAGTCTGCGAGTCCGTTGGTGGTTCCTACGTCACGCCGGAGCTCTGCGCCTCCGCGCTCTGCTACGACGCGGCGTCGCCGTGCCGCGACGCGCGCGACTACGCGGCGGTGGCGACGCTCGCCGCCGGGCTCCTGGTGCGCAACGGCACCGCGACCAGGGACACCGTGGCCGTGGCCGCGGCGGCGGCCAACGCCACCGCGGGCCTCAAGTCGTGCCTGCAGCTGTACGACGGCCTCTTGCCGGCGCTGGAGTGGGCGGCGGGGTCCGTGGCCGCGGGGCGCGCGTACGGCGCCGCGCGGGAGCTGATGCAGGCGACGCAGTTCGCGCAACGGGCGTGCGCTGGCATGGTCGCCGGCGCGGAGATGCCCAGGGAGAACGGCGGCTTCGTCACGATGGCCAGAGTCGCGCACGCCGTCCTCTCCACCTCCGTTCCAAAGACTGACTGATCGAGTTGCTAGGGTTTTGTTTACGAAGGATATGTAACTTGTGGAAGAATGGGGAAGGAGAATCTAAACACAACTTTTGTGGTTAGGAGGAAACAATTTGGCACCTCTTTTTCATTGTCACGTTGCAAGGTGTATGTGGAATTCGTTAAAACACCTTCAATTTTCATCCACCAAAAGATATTAATATACTGTAGTCTAGTTGTTTGATCTTTGGCTAAGGATTTTTTCCTCTCCCAACAAGGATAAAAAACCAAGTAATTACAGGTGTACGGTTGTGTAGAAACGATATTATGTTTAACAGAATAACAACTAATTTCTTTGTACAGGTAACTTTTAGGGTATTGGATTAGGTATCGGTAACTCTTAACTAGAGAGAGAGAGAGTGAAAACGAAGGAAGGAAGTCATGGTGATGAAGTCTTCGAAAAAATTGGATGGAGACAACAGTATCCGACTGAAGCTTAAGTTATTTTCTAGTAAGTTGTGTCGGTCGCGCTTTGTTTCAGTGTGTTTTTTTTTTCGTTTATAACGGGATTGATCTTAGTGCCTGAAACTTGTATTAAACAGGTATATTCATTTACTTGTTGGATTTTAGAGGCTGGAATATTTTATTGGTTGATAAATGAAAGGTATATATTTAACGTAAAATTAGTTTTTATTCTCTAGAATGCATTGTATTTGAGGACAAATTTTGAATACTAAAATACACTATATCACAAGACAGAGTATCTCCGAGAGATTACCCAAAAAAACTAACCAAATTTACTAATTTAGTTACTCTCTAAAATAGATTTGACCAAAAAAACCAGGATACTCCAACAAACTCTATAAAACCAAGATACCTAAATTTAGAAAATGATTTAGCTTTATCTTTTGCAAATGCTTAAAAAAGCTAGTCATGCCGTGCTTCAATTATTTGTATTTGATTTCCTTGTATGTGGTGTCCATTGGGCTGGCTAGGTCAAAGGCCTACATTATGTAATTCTTTGGAAAAAAATCTATTTTATATCTCTCAACTATCACGGCCGGTTATAAATTTTAAAATAAAAAACACTATCACGGTTGTATGATTTTTCTTCTTGATATGCAAAGCTAGTTTTTGACCACTCTCAACTCTTAAAAACCATTTGTTTTGTAGTTTGAGCGGTTTTGATGGTGGTTTTGCTGATATGACGCTACGTTATAACAAAAACTTAAATTTCATAGGAATAGGAATGAATTATAGGCACTCCTTAAAGTTTATTTGATTGAAGCCGGCCCACAAGTCCAAGCAAAGAAAACGAACACACTTGTGCCAAATCATCAATCTAACAGCTCATCGGCAGTTTGATGGTGAGAGCATTGAGCAACCAGCGGTCCATATAAAAGCGTCAGGAGCCGTCTTTCGTCTTAGACGACAGCAAATCAGGCGAAGATCGTCTGGATGAGTACGGCTTTGCTGTTTCTCAATCTTGTCGAACTGCTAAAATGGCACTCTATGCTGGAAAGTGAAACAACTGGACGACGACGACGACACAGCGCAGGCGGAACATGCCATGACCATGAGGAGCAAACCGTGACGAAAGAGGACACGCCACCACCTCATCTTTGCTACGACGCCAGCAACTTTTGCACCAAAATCAACAGTATATCTTCGACTATAGCACGTCACCTCTGTCATTCTGTCAACCAAAGTGCAAGAAGAAAAAGGCATCAAACCATTTTGGTTGACAGTTATTAGGCCTAGTTTAGATTCATTTTTTTTAGATTTTGACACTGTATCACTTTCTTTTGTATTTGATAATTATTATCCAATCGTGGACTAACTAGGCTCAAAAATTTCGTCTTACAAATTACAAGTAAATTGTGTAATTAGTTATTTTTATTTATGTTTAATGCTTCATACTTGTGCAGCAAGATTCGATACATGAGAAATCTTTAAAAAATTAGATTTTAGATGAACTAAACAAGACCTCAATTCAATGGGAACTCATCGCAAGAACGTAACTTATCAGCCAAAATCAGTCAATAAAGAATAATACTTTTCTCACACAACAAATCAATATCAGCATTAGAAAAAAAATGCCAACCAATTATTATTTTTCCTCCTTTTTTTTTTCTTGTGTCAACTTCAACGTGTCGTACCTGGACTACTGGTGGATTCCGTATCGAAGCGCTTTCCGTTCCGTATGACAAGCACCAACTCCACTCCACCGGTACACCCGTATACATGATTATATGATACATCACACCATGGAGGGGGGGCTACTACAGTGGCAGCAGACTCGACCGCACGTACGGTGGGAGACAGGCTACTAGGCCCAAGATGGGAAACAAAAAAAATGATATTACTCAATATATATAGATATATAGAAATATATATAAAGTTATTATATTATGTCGGAAAGTCTAGTTTATGAGCGCACAAGCGATGGAGTTTCGGCACGCACACCCCCATAGCCGTTTGACTTGAGTGCAAAAGGAGTCCGTCTTGGATTCTCACCCACCACGTCTGTCCCTGTCGTCTTTTTCCTCGCTCACGGCAACTGCATCACCACCGCCCTAACCTTAACTTCATGGCCTTAGAAGGAAGGTATTTGAGGGAGAAAGGCTAGCCATACGATAGAGACGGCAGCCTAATGTCTTTTGGGGCCTTGGCGGTGGCGGAGGTGGTTGAGCCAAGTCGGGGCGATGACATGCCATGGTTAAAGTTCGCCATAGCTCGTTACAGAAAGAAGGAAGTTCAACTCAGAGCTCGCGACGGCATGTGGGAGGACGGTGAAGGAGAACAGGGCTGTGGCTGCGGCACATTAGAGCTTTGCCAGAGCGACCAAAGAGCTCGGACGAAGCCCTAGCATGCCACAGCGAGATGGTGAGAGGTGGTGAAGGTGTGGCACTAGCGCGGCCAACAGTAAGACAGTCGTGGCGGGGGAGGGGAGGAGACGTCAGCGAGGGAGCGAAGAGAAAGACAGGAGAGAAGAAGAAGAAAAATAGTACTCCCTCCGTCTCCAATTATAAGTCATTCCAATAATCTTAGAGAGTCAAAGTTTTTTAAGTTTGACTAAATTTATATTTTTTTTAGATTACGGAATAAAAGCATTCCGGCCTTCACATTCACAATTGAATGCTTATAGCCAAACGGTACAGAAACGGTACTTAGACCAATGTTTCACAACACAGACAACAAAACTCTCCTAGCTAACTCCAGACTAGTGGCTGCAGCAACACAGATAACCCACTGCTCAAAACCTCTAAACAAAATTAGCGACATTACAGCAACAACGCATTACACTTCTATTCTTCCCTGGCTCTTCCACACCTGGC